>LSQX01207724.1_pt1 | contig 204198 bp, 171 predicted proteins | sample 654561 | NCBI WGS metagenome assembly LSQX01 (sample SAMN04489861, study PRJNA283612) | anaerobic digester metagenome | isolation source: 4 biogas reactors fed with cattle manure at either 37C or 55C with and... | place: Denmark: Kongens Lyngby | collected 2014 | reverse complement strand
CTGGGCATCCAGGCCTTCGAGCCAGTTTTGGTGGAAGGCCGTGCGATTCAGCTGCATCCCCTGGTCTGCTCCGCCTACAACGCGGACTGCGACGGCGACCAGATGGCGGTGCACGTCCCGCTGTCTTCCTTCGCCCAGGCTGAAGCCCGCATCCTCATGATGGCCAGCCAGAATCTCTTCAAGCCGGCGGATGGTCACCCAGTCGTCGGCCCCGTGTACGACATCGTTCTCGGCGCCTACTACCTCACTCAGACGACCCAGATCGAGGAAGAGCCCGAGGCCGAGCGGGCGCCGGATGAGGCCGCTCCACGGATGCGCGTCTTCACCGCGCCCTACGAGGCCATCGCCGCGTGGGAGGCAGGCATCCAGGACCTCCACCAGCGGTGCAAGGTCCGAGTAGATCTGCTGGAGATCGGGCACGAGCTGGATGAAGTCAGGCACGGCGACCTCCTTGCCGAGCTTCGGCGGATCTGCAGCGAGGCGTATGAGAACGTCCTCGACACGCATCTGCCGTCCCTCACCTCCGACCATGAGCCCATCACGTTCACGGCGAAGCAGGCCAAGAAGTCCTACGCGGACCGGCATCCGGAGCCCGTTGTGGACGAGGAGACGGGCGAGATCATCGAGGAACCGTCGGCGCCCGAGGAGGAGGATGTCGGAAGCTACGCACTGACGACGCGCGCTCTGGAGGACGCCGTGGCCCGCGCCGTTGAGGCGGGCGAGATCGAGCCTAAGGAAGCGTTCTCCTTTGAGGTGAAGCGCACTCTCGTCGAGACGACGACCGGCCGCGTGATCTGGAACGCCCTCCTGCCTCTATCGCTGCGACAGTATGATAAGGTGTTCGCGAAGAGCACCCTGTCTAGCTTGGTCGAAGCGATGCATGACAAGCATGGCCCCGACCGCACGATCCAGTTCCTGGATGACGCGAAGTCCCTCGGCTTCGAGTGGGCGACCCGGGCCGGCATCTCTATGTCCCTCTCGGACATGGACATCAAGACCAACCGCGACGAGATCATCAGCAGCGCCGAGGACTCGGTGCGTGGACACAATGACAGCTTCCGGAGAGGCTCCCTCACTCAGGCCGAGCGCGAGAGGCTCGTTCGTGAGGCCTGGATGAAGGCCTCAGAGGCCGTCGTGCGCGAGATCATCAACTCGATCCCGAAGTTCAACCCCATCTTTATGATGGTGGACTCGGGCTCCAGAGGTAACCCGCGACAGATCAGCCAGCTCGCCGGAATGCGCGGCCTGATGTCCGATCCTCACGGCCGGCTCATCGAGGACTTGCCGGTCCGCTCGAACTTCCGGGAGGGTCTGACGTCCCTGGAGTACTTCGTGTCGACTCACGGGGCCCGCAAGGGTCTGGCCGACACCGCCCTCCGAACGGCCGATGCTGGTTACCTGACGCGCCGGCTCGTAGACGTCGCCCAGGATGTCATCGTTCGAGGCGAGGACTGCGGCGCGATGAACGGCATCGTCATGTCGCCGGTCTACGAGGACGATGTGTACTGTCAGAAGTGCGGAACTGAGGATCTCTACCGCAGCAGCGGCGCTCCTTCCGTGTGCCAGAACTGCGGCGCGGATCTTCACACCGATGACTCCAAGTCGCAGGACCCCATCCTGACTCTGGCTCAGCGGATCCGTGGACGGTTCGCGGCGGAGAACATCGTGGACCCGTCGTCGGGCGCGATCCTGGTGGAGGCGGGACAGGAGATCACCCGGGAGCGCGCGCAGGCGATCGAAGCCGTGAACATCCGCCAGGTCAAGGTCCGCAGTCCTCTCACTTGTGACCTCCGCCAGGGCGTCTGCGTCCGCTGTTACGGGCGCGACCTCTCGAACTGGGGCAAGGTGGAGATCGGGGAGGCTGTGGGCATCATCGCCGCCCAGTCCATCGGCGAGCCGGGCACCCAGCTCACCATGCGGACCTTCCACACGGGCGGCGTCGCCGCAGCGACTATCACGGGCGTCGCCGATGTCAAGAAGAAGCAGCAGGAGGCCATCAAGCAGCTCCACGATGACATCGACAAGGGCTTGGTGAGGGTGGAGAGCTCGGGCGACCAGCGCGACACGAACCGCGCTATGCAGGCGGTCCTCAAGGTTCTCGAGGATCCGGTGGGCGGTCTGCTCCGTGTCGTGGAACTCTTCGAGGCTCGGCGGCCGAAGGGGCTCGCCATCGTCTCGGATCTGGATGGCGTCGTAGCGGAGATCGACGATCGCGGTTTCCGGCGCGTCGTCATCCACTCCGAGCAGCCCATCGCGGGTGGCCGCCAGAAGCTCAAGGGCGAGACCCTGGCGGAGACCATCAAGGCCGAGGACGGCACGGTTCTGGCCGAGAGGGGTGTAGAGCTTACCGACAAGCTCCTCCGGAACCTCCGCAAGAGCAAGGTCAAGACGCTGGCTATCCGCAAGTCCTACATGGTCCCCTACCGTGGGTATCTCAAGGTCCAGCCCGGCCAGATCGTCCGCGCGGGCGACCGGCTCACCGACGGCCCGCTGGATCCTCAGCAGGTTCTCGACCTCCGTGGCGTTCACGCCTGCCAGGACTACCTGGTCAAGGAGATCCAGCGCGTCTACCGCGGGCAGAACGTGCTCATCAACGACAAGCACATCGAGGTCATCGTGCGCCAGATGCTCCGCAAGCGGCGCGTCCTGGACCATGGTTCGACCGATCTGCTCCCCGGCCAGATCCTGGACCGGTTCGCCTTCGACGAGGAGAATCGGCGCGTGACCAACCTCGGCGGCAAGCCGGCCACGGCCGAGGTCATGCTGCTCGGTATCACCGAAGCATCGCTTCAGACGGAGAGCTTCTTGTCGGCGGCATCCTTCCAGAAGACCACAAAGGTCCTCACAGAGGCGGCCATCCGAGGGAAGTCCGATCCGCTGCGCGGCCTGAAGGAGAACGTCATCATCGGGCGGCTCATCCCCGCGGGCTCGGGCATGGCGACCTACAAGGAGACCCAAGTGGGGCTGGCGGATCCGTCCCAGGACATCCGAATCAGCGACTTCGACACGGGCATCTTCGTGGACGGCGACTTCGGCTTCGGGGAGATGGACGAGGAAGAGGACTCCGAGGCCTTGGAGCACCTCGACGCCGCTCTGCCGGGCATCGGTGGGGGTGGCGACGGCGACGCGAAGGATGACGACGACGCTGCATCTGACGACGATGTTGATGCCAGCGAGGGCGAGGATGAGGAGATCGCTGGGGATCTCTATGACGACGAGGAACCCTCCGACAGCGATGACGAGGATGACATCGAGGCGGCGGACGATGCGGACGATGATGCCGAGTAGCTAGGGGCATCTGGCCCGGCACAACGGATAGGACACCATCCACGAGCGCCCCTGCCCTCAGGGGCGCTCGTGCAATGTGGGCTGCCTTGTCAGGTGGACTCCTCGCCGCTCCGTGTGTCAGAATCCATCAGGCTGTGTGGCGGGGTGCACGGCGCGGAAGGATGTGCGTGCGTGCAGCACGAGGTGCTCCGTCGTGAGGGCCGCCAAGTCATCCTGCAGACTGGCGGCATGATCTGTTCGACCACTCGGGAGCTTGCGTCGAGCCGGCTGTTCGGCCAGGTGGTGGAGTGGTACGTCGAGGACCGGCGCGGTCGCAACTCGGCGGTGCTAGGCGGCCTGGATGTCGACTTCGCGGATCACGCTGAGGTAGAGCGGCTCGTGGAGGTCCTGAGGAGCCTCGCCATCGTGCCGCTGGAGCGGGTCACGCGGATCGTGCCCGGGTCAGAGGGTTATCTCGATCACCGGAGAGAGCTGCACCGTCTCGTCGAGGACCTCTATGACTTCTGGCGTTCATTCGATCGCTTCCTCGTGGCCCACTCATCCCAGGGGCCCAACGCTCACGACACGCGTCCATACCGCACCTTCAACATGACCGTGGAACAGCTCACGCACCTCGTGCGGGCGCTGTACAGGGACATCTGCGAGAGCATCACGGGTGAGCATCCGCGCGTCTACCGCCAAGTGTGGGCAGGCTGTGAGGTGGGGCTCATTGCCGTTGACTGCGAGTGGCCCTGCCCGGACACGTACGGCGAACGACTGCGGGCGGTCCCCTTCATCCGACAGGCTCTTCTCACCCCTCCCTTGATCTTTCGGACTCCCACCAACACGCGGACCGGGCAGTTCCTGAAGACCGACCTAAACCCCATCGATGGGATCGACCTCTCGCCCGACGAATGGCTTTGCTTCCCTGCCCGGGTTGGCCCCGTGGTCGTCTTCGTCTACTTCCACCACCGTTTCATGTCTCTTGGGTGCTCTCTGGCCAATCTCTTCGAGCTCGCTACGGACGAGGAGGTTGCGGCCGGACCGGATGCGCTCTACCTCTACGGGGCGCCGGCGGAAGTCCTCGCGCGGTTTGGCGATCTACCCACCGTGTTTCACGAGGACCCGGCCAGTGGTCTGCTTGTCGCTGCCGTTCCTGACGAGGACCGCTTCGCGTACTTTGGCTATCTGAAGAAGATGATCCTGACGCTGCACAATGTCGCCATCATGCGGCGCGGTCGCATGCCGTTCCACGGGGCGATGGTCCGGGTGCAGCTTCGAGGTGGGCCGGCAGCGAACATCCTGATCATCGGCGACACAGCGACAGGCAAGAGTGAGTGTCTCGAAGCGTTCCGCGCCATCGGTGAGGCCGAGATCAGCGACCTGGTGGTTGTGGCCGATGACATGGGCTCGCTGGAGGTCGACGCCGACGGGCACCTGCTCGGCTATGGCACCGAGGTCGGGGCCTTCATACGGTTGGACGACCTGCAACACGGGTACGCGTTCAACCAAGTGGACCGGGCCATCGTCCACAATCCACACCTTGTGAATGCCCGTGTCATCCTGCCGGTGACCACCATTGAGGAGATCCTCCACGGCTACCCCGTGGACATCATCCTTTACGCGAACAACTACGAGGAGGTCGACGACTCCCATCCGGCGATTGAGCCGCTCTCGGAGTTGGGTGACGCGCTGAAAGTGTTCCGCGAAGGCGCTGCTATGGCCAAGGGGACAACGACCTCCACAGGCCTCGGCCACTGCTACTTCGCCAATGTGTTCGGCCCGCCACAGTACCGCGAACTGCACGAGGGCCTGGCGCAGAAGACCTTCGGGGCCGCCTACGCGGCCGGAATCTTCGTTGGCCAGATGCGCACTCGGCTAGGGATCCCCGGCTACGAGACGACCGGCCCAGAGCAGGCCGCACGGGCGCTTCTGGCCCTCGTGAAGCAGCGGCTCTCAGCCTGAGGAGGGCCCGGGAGGCATGCGGCGCCGGGTCAGTCCACTGGCGCCGCGCCATGGAGCGCGTCCACATGCACCTCCCCAAGGGAGCCTCCACGATGTGCCAGGACGGCCCCCGCGAGCTCGCTGCATACGATGCTGGAGGCGTATAGGCCGTCCAAGGCGCCCGACTGCAGCGTGACGAGGTGGTTCAGCCGCTCGGCGCACACCTGGTGAAGGCAGAGCCGACCCACCCTGGCCTCGTACTCGCGCGGAGCGACGGCGGTCTCCGGTCCCCAGTAGGAAGGCCTCGAACTTGGGCCACCAATCTCCACCAAGCAGCCATCCACCAGAGTCCCCGGCCCGCGCCGGACGGACACGTCGCGTAGGGTCAGTTCGTCGATCCGGCCTCCCACCTGAAGGTACCGCGCATCGGCGGCCCGTTCATCAACCTCGATGATCTGCAGGCCGTCCACGGTCAGCGAGCCGATGTCGCCGTTGGCGTCTATCCGCACAACGGGCCGCGCGTCGGTGGGATGGAGATGCGTAATGTTCCGCAACGATAGGGCATCTATGCGGCCGCCTACGCTGAACAGGAAGGGTGGCGTGTAGTCGTAGTTCGCCGGACCGTGCCGGAGGTCGATGTTGTCGAACACGAGGGACCCGAAGTTGCCTCCAAGCTCCTGCCACGGGTTGATCCAGACACCGAAGCTCCGGTAGGTGCCCGTAACGTTCCGGACAATGACCCTGTCCAGCCGTGAGCCACGCGAGAGCAGCCGGATGCACTGCGCCGCATCTTCAACCATCACCCCGTCGATGAGCACGTCGGTGACGGGTCCGACACTCACGTTGGGGCCCGCCAGGTTGTTCCAGACCACCGTCCCGTTCTCGTCCAGGTCGCAGTTGCCATCATCGGCGTTGATAGCGATGAAGTCGTCCCAGGCGCACCCCTGGATGTCCCGTAGGACGAGGAACTCGCCTGGTCCTTGCACGTGGATGCCGTCCTGGTTCTCGCACTGCATCCGGGCCGGCAGGTCGATAGCAATGCTCTGCATGGTGACCCGGCGCCAGTTCGTCAGGTGCACGGCATAGGTGCGCTGGTCCCGCAGGGTGATGTCCCGTATCGTGACGCACTCCACCCCGAAGAAGCCCAGGATCGTTGTGGCCGTGTTGTCGGGCGTGTGATGCACCTGGTTCCGGCAGTTGCCGTTGTAGGTTCCGCCGAGGAGAGTGATGTTCCGATCGAGGCGCGCGTCACGGCTCGGGTGGGCGTTGCGCACAAGGTACCGGTCCGACCCGTCCGCGAGGTAGAGGCCGCAGGCCGGATTGAGGCACTCGATCGTGGTGTTCGAGTGCACGTCCAGACCGCGGACGAGCGCAGCGCCGTCTATGACCAGGTGGAGGTGACCCATCTGAGGGGCACGGTCCAGCACTGCCTGAAGAGCGGCGGTGTCATCTGTGCCGCCACCAGTCCATACGTTGCTGTCGAGCCGAGCGCCGCAGCGGCTGGCATAGACGACTCGCTCGCTGATGCCTTGCCCAGTAGCTGAGGTCATCGCGTTCACATCCTTCCTTCGCGCGGCACACCGGCAGCAGCGGCACGGGCGCCGTCCAACATGAAAGTGAGGTCGCTTCCGATGGCCACGAAGCGCCAGCCCTCCTCGATGCGGCGGCATGCCATCGCGGCGTCCCCCGCATGGATCCCCGGCGCAACTCCGCATCTTTGAGCCGTGTCCAAAAGCATTCGGAGAGCGTCCCTGAAATCCGGGTTATCAGAGTCCATGGCAGGCTCCTGTCCCATGGACGCGAGCAGATCGTTGGGCCCAACGAACATGGCGTCCACGCCAGGCGTGCTGAAGATCGCCTCACAGTTCTCCACGGCCTGCACATGCTCCGCTTGGACCACGACGAGGGTCTCATCGTTCGCTCGCCTGAAGTACTCCGCCTCCGTGGTCTCAAAACTGAGAGCCCTAAGCGCCCCTCCCACGCTCCGGTGGCCCATCGGGTGGTACTTGCAGGCGGCGACGGCTGCAGCGGCCTCCGCCGCCGTGTTGCACATGGGTACTACAATGCCCCACGCCCCGCAATCCATGGTCCGCTTGATGTGAACTAGATCGTTCACGGGGATTCGAGCCAGTGGCACGCATCCAGCGCTCGCCACGGCGGAGAAGCACGCGTCCGCCGTCTCCCAAGTCGCCGGGCTATGCTCCAGATCGAGGGTGATCCAGTCGAGGCCCACTCTAGCCAGAAACCGGGCAGCCATAGGACTGGCGAGGGAGAGCCAGGTGCCTATCTGCGGATGGCCCTGAGCTAGTCCGGCTTTCACCGTGTTCGTTCGCATCGTCACTCATCCAATCTGTGGGGTCCTGCGCCAGGCGGCCCTGCCTCGAACGAGTGGGCGACCTCGATCCCCGCCGCGGTCAGCATGGCCTCGGCTGCTTCACCGTTGTCCCAGAAGGCTCGCGCGGTAACGACGACTCTCTCCGGCACCCGGCGCAACCTCCATGCGACATAGGCTGGTAGCTCACTTCGCTCGTCAGCGCCGCAGGCCTGCGCCACATCCAGCCATGGCGCGTGTCTGACGATCAGCTAGTCTCCGGGAGGCTCACCCATGCTCAGACTGCCAGTCCTAGCGCTCCTCGCCTGCTCGACACTCGCCTCGGTGGCGTCCGCTGACCACGAGTCTCGCTCGTTTCCCCTGCGCGCGCTGCCATCGGAGGTCTACGGCGGCATCTTCTGTCATGATCTCGATGGAGATGGCGCTCTCGATCTCGTGGTTACGGGCCCTGGCTTCATTGATGCCTATGCACAGGATGGGGCTCTCCTGTGGACTCACGAGGCGAACATCAAGCTCTGGGAGTTCAGCCATCACCCTAGCGCCATCGCCGGCGACCTGGACGGCGACGGTGCTCAGGAGATCGCGTACCTCAGCGAGGGCGGCGAGATTGCGGTCCTGGACGCTCGGACGTGCGAGGCCAAGTGGTCACTTGAGGCGCCCGGAGAGCCTTGGGCCCTGGTCGTTCTGAACGTCCGAGGCCAGGGCGACCGCGAGCTCCTGCTCCAGTACAGCCAGGAACGGATCCTCGTTGTGGATGCAGTAACGGGGGATCCCATCTGGGAGACGGAGGCCTACCGAGGCATCGAGCACAGCCCGGCACGTGTTGCTGACCTGGATGGGGATGGCCTGGATGAGGTGGCCGGCGCGGTCATCATCGATGACGACGGAAGTGTGATGAGCCCGTGGGACCCCGGTGGCCGGTACCGGTCCATGGACAGCATGGTCATCGCGGACGTGGTGCCCGGGTTCCCGCTGGAGGTCGTCATGGCCGAGCAGATTGGGGCCGACTCCCACACTGTGGTCCTGAACTCCGAGGGCATCGTCTTCAGCGCTCTGAACCCGTGGGACTGGGAGGACCCTGACAAGGTGGTGGCTGGGGACTTCGATCCCGACCGCCCGGGGCTGGAGATCTTCAATCGGTCGTCCGGCGGGGACGGCACAGCGAGGCGGGGCAACGAGGAACCCTATCGGAACGAACTGGCCCCCTGGGTCCTGTCATCCTCTGGTGAGCTGATCTCTCGTTACCACCTTCTCGACATGGCCCCCGAAGGGTGGACCGGCCATGGCATTGAGGAGATCGCCGCGATCGATTGGTTCGGTGATGGACGCGACTACATCGCGGGCAAGGAACGCCACACCCTGGGCCGGTCGGCGGTCATCGACCCGATCACTGGGGAGTTCCTGGAAGTGTTCGACACCGCGTCGCTGCGGCTATATGTCATCGACCTTCAAGATGACGCGCGGGAGGAGGTCGTGTCCATCGAGGAGGACGGCTCGCTTCGCATCTTCTGGAACCCGGCGCCCTCCGGCGACCCCGGCGCGCGCAGCCCGTGGGACCAGCAGCACTACCGCCGGCAGAAGCAGAACTGGAACTACTACTCTCCGTAGGCTCCGCAGGGCAACTGCGGAATGTGTTGAATGCTCCAACGCGAGGGGCGCCGCCGTGCCCCTCGCTTGACGTGCGAGCTTCGGGTCAGATGCCTACGCGAGAGGGACTCCAGGCCGCCATGCACACCAGGTTCAGAGACCAGGTCGCCATCGTAACGGGCTCGTCATCAGGGATCGGCAAGTCGACGGCGCTGCGGATGGCAGCCCAGGGCGCCGCCGTCTGTGTCGTCGCGAACCACAACACCGAGGGAGGCGAGGCAACCGCCGCCGAGATCCGCGAACAGGGCGGTCGGGCCGTCTTCATGCAGGCCGATGTGGCGTCGTCCTCCGACTGTGAGCGTGTCGCTCAGGAGACGCTCTCCGCCTTCGGGCGCATCGACATGCTGGTCAATAACGCGGGGATCACGCGCGCCGTTCGTTTCGAGGAGATGGACGAGGCCTTCTGGGATGGCGTGCTGGACACGAACCTGAAGAGCGCCTTCCTGATGAGCCGCGCCGTCATAGGGGACATGCTGGCCCGTGGGCGCGGCAGCGTCACGAACGTCTCCTCCGTCCACGCGGAGCAGACCCATGCGGGTCACGCCGCCTATGCCGCCTCCAAAGCCGGAATGTGCGGGATGACCCGGGCTCTGGCCATCGAGTTCGGCGCCCGAGGCGTGCGCTTCAACTGCATCCTACCGGGCACCATCGACGTCTCCCTGCACAGCCGCAGGAACGTGGTGGTGGACCGCGCTACATGGGCTCCCCGGAAGAGCGAGATCCAGGTCATGAGGCGTCTGGGCTCGCCCGATGAGATCGCTGCCGCCATCTGCTTCCTCGCGTCCGATGACGCCTCGTTTGTCAACGGCGCGAGCCTCGCGGCCGATGGTGGACTACTGACTATTCTCAAGGACGAATAGCATGAAGATCACCAAGCTAGAGACCATCTACGTCAAGCCCCGGTGGGTGTTCCTCAAGATGCACACCGATGAGGGGCTTGTGGGATGGGGAGAGCCCATCGTCGAGGGGTGGTCCCAGACCACGGCCGCGGCGGTGCACGAGATGGGCCGCTACCTCATCGGGCAGGACCCTCGGCACATCGAGCGCCACTGGCAGGCGCTGTATCGGAGCGGGTTCTACCGCGGCGGCCCCATCCTGTGCAGCGCCCTCAGCGGCATTGAGCAGGCGCTGTGGGACATCCGTGGCAAGGAACTAGGACTGCCGGTGCACGAGATCCTCGGTGGCCCTGTGCGGGAGAGGATCCGCATCTACACGGGCGCGGGGGGCAGCACGCCTGACGAGTGCCGCGCGTCAGGCCGCGCCGCGCGCGAGGCTGGCTTCACCGCAGTGAAGACCGGTGTGCCGCAGTCCGTGCGGTTCATCGAGAGCGCAGCTTTCGTGGCGAGCTTCGTCGAGCGCATGGAAGCCCTCCGCGAGGGCACGGGTGACGACGTGGATATCGCCATCGACTTCCACGGCCGGGTCAGCCCCGCCCAGTCCATCCGCTTGGCGAAGGCTCTGGAACCTATGCACCCCCTCTTCATCGAGGAGCCGTGCCTGCCCGAGAACGTCGATGCCCTCGTCCAGGTCGCGCGCTCGACGACCATTCCCATCGCCACGGGCGAGAGGCTCTTCACACGGTTCGGCTTCCGTGAGGTGCTCGAGAAAGGCGGCGCCGCAGTGCTGCAGCCGGACCTCTCGCACGCGGGAGGCATCTCGGAGGTCCGCCGGATCGCGGCGATGGCCGAGACCTACTACTGCTCCATCGCGCCGCACTGCCCATTAGGTCCGATCGCCCTGGCGGCCTGCCTCCAGATTGACGCCTGCACACCGAACTTCCTGTGCCAGGAGCAGGTCACTATGGGCGAGGGTTACCTCGTCACGCCCTTCAAGCACTCGGCTGGGCACATCGAGGTGCCGGAGGGGCCAGGTCTGGGGATAGAGGTCGATGAGGCCGCTATCGAGGCGCTGCGCTACGACGGATCCTGGGAGACCCCCCGCGACTGGTATGAGGATGGATCCCTGGCCGACTGGTGAACGGGACCGGCGACCGACTCAGCCGTTCTCCTCGGCAAGGGCCGACCGCAGCTCGGTAACCGCCGTGCGGGTCGCGTGCATCAGGATCCCCACGTCCACCGAGTAGCACAGGTACTGAACGCCGACGCTCGCCCATCGGCGCGCGTCCTCCGCAGACTCGATGAAGGTGCCGACTATGACCCCTTGGGCGCGAGCCTGTTCGACCGCCAGGGACATCCTCGCCGTTACCTCAGGATGGCGCACTTCACCCGGCACGCCACAGGACTGCGACAGGTCATAGGGTCCGATGAAGATGACCCCGATGCCCTGGACCGAGAGGATCTCGGCCAGGTTCGTCAGTCCCTCGGTCCCCTCGATGTGGAGGATCGGGAGCGTTCGGCGGTTGGCACGGGCGAAGTGTTCGGCGGCCGCACGCGCCGCGTAGTCCGCGGCGCGGACGAACCGACAGACTCCGCGGCTGCCCCGGGGATGGAACAGGCAGGCTTCTACCGCTTGGCGCGCGTCCTCGACCGTGGCCACCTGAGGGACGTGGACGCCCTCAGCGCCCACATCGAGAGCCCGGAGTATCTCGGCCGCGTCGTTCCGCGGCACCCGCACCATCGGCGCGATGCCGCGTAGTTGCGCCGCCCGGATGTGGTTCTGAATCGTCTCCGTCGAGAGGGGGCCGTGCTCCATGTCAAGGATCACATGGTCGAAGCCGGCAAGGCCCATGATCTCGACGACGGCCGGGTCTGTGAGCTTCGCGAAGGGCCCTATGCATACATCGCCACGCTCGAGACGGGCTTTCAGGCTCGGATCGACTTGCATCTGGCGTCTCCTATGCGAATGGCCAACCGGCTTCTACCACCGCGAGGCGGCGATTCCTTCGGTCGAGGGTATCCGGGGGGCCGGCGGGATGCGGTATGATGCTTCTCAATACTCGTGCTCATCCGAAGGGTTGGCGACCGCAGTGGGGAAGGATCTCAAGGACACCGTTCTGTGCAAGGCCGTGAAGGACGCCCAAGTCAAGGATCTCATCCCCTTGGTCCGCGACGCAAAGTTCATCTGTGAGAAGTGTGGGCGCGCGGCGGCCAGCAAGAAGAACCTCTGTTCGCCCAAGAAGCTAGGCAAGTAGCCGACACCCCTCAGAGGTCAGCCGGGCGCTCTCCTACGATCCCGAGGCGCTTCCTGCTGCCCCGCCTCGCTGCCCGCCTCTGGAGAGTCAGTCGCGCCAAAGCTTGGTGCTCCCCATGTGGAACCGCTCTACTTGGAGGTGAGCCCGTGCCGAACGCCCAACGACTCGCCGACGATCTGCGGTGGCTGGTTGGCCACGGTACCCACGACGTACTGCCCCATTGGCTTGCGACCGTTGGAGCCGCCTCGGGCCCGTTCGCCACTCGGGTCGACCGGCAATGGAAGCTCCGGCCCGATCAGGTTGCGACCATCGTCTCCCAGGGTCGCCTTGTGTACGATTTCGCCGCCGGCGCCAGGCTCACGGGAGACTCCTCTTACCTTGAGGCTTGCCGTCGAGGCGCCGAGGTTCTGCTCGATGGCTTCAGCGACCCCGACCACGGCGGCTGGTTCTACGCCCTCGACCTCGGCGGCGAGGTTGTGGATGATCGGAAGGACGCGTACGGCCACGCCTTCGTCATCTTCGGGCTCTCCCACGCTCACGAGGTCACAGGCGATGGGCGGTTCTCCGATGGCGCATCGAGCGCGTGGCAGGCTGTCAAGGATCACCTTGTCGATCCAGCAGGTGGTGTCGTCACCCATCTGTCACGGGAGTTCGCGGGTCCGACTGATGGGCATCGGTCCCAGAATCCCGTGATGCACCTCTTCGAGGCCCTGTTGGCGCTCTGGCAGGCCGGTGGCCGAGAGGAGGCGCGAGCCGACGCTGTGGCCTTGGGACGCTTCGTGGTGGAGGGCTTGATAGAGCGTCCAGGAAACCCGCTGCCTGAGCTCTACACGCCGGCATGGACCCCCCTTCCCGAGTCTCTGGGTGGAAGGATCGACATCGGGCACCAGTTCGAGTGGGCCTACCTGCTCTCGCGAGCGGCGGAGATCGGTCTGCCCAGCGACTGGCTGCCCTACGCGGAGGGGCTTCTCGACTACGCGGTGGCCCACGGACTCGATGGGCGAACCGGTGCGATCGTCAGCCCTGTTGGGCTGTCCGGAGACGGTCTTCCTTCATCGCGGCGGGGCTGGTGGGAGCAGTGCGAGGCGATGCGCGCCCTCGCGAACTGGGCTGTGGTTCGAGATCGGATCGAGCTTGCCGCGACATTCGAGGGGGTTCTGAGGTACGTGCAAGACAGCTTCGTCGACCCCGTCTACGGGGGATGGTACGCCGCGCTGGACGACGACTCCAAGGGAAGCGAGTGGAAGCTCGACTACCACGTGGTGGCCCTCTGTGAGGAGGCGGCGCGGCTACTTCGGCACAGCCAGTAGCTCCAGGTCCCAGAGCTCGACGGCCGCGTCGAAGACGCCGGGCACCTCCCAGCCGATGTTCATCCCGCCGAGGCGGTAGTCGGCCAGGTCCTGGGAATCGCCGAGGAGCCCCTGCGCCCAGGCCCGTTCGAGCCCAACCAGCACCTCGGGCAGCAGATCACCCTCGAATGTGACGGGACCTCCTCCGTGCGTGCTCTCCGAAGCGTAGGTGTCGCCGCCAGGCGCATAGATGAGTTTCGATGTGCCCAGGTCGACGTGGCAACCCGCAGGCGGCACGGGATTGCGGTCATCGAAGAGCTGGATCCCGAACCAGTAGTAGTCGCCATATCCGGGCGAGCCCTCGCGGAGGTTCTGCACCGTCACGAACCACTGGTACTGGGCGGCATGGACGCCCGGGTCGTAGTCCTCCGTGTTTCGTTTCTCGCACTTTGCCACCCGCGCCGTGAGCCGGAAGGGCAGGGCTGCGAGATTCGAGAGCATAGGATGCGGCGCGAGGCGCTGCTCAGCGAGCAGGTGGGACCAAGGCTCTCCGTGCCTTCGGGCTCGTTCCACGTATTCCAGACTGCCATTGAGTTCCAGGCGTAGGTACCGCTCCCGGGGCCGCGCTATCGCCGAGCGGCCGGCGTTCGCCGCCCCATAGCCGTCAGGGACCTCGACGACATCTCCCTCCTCAAGGGGTGTGCGACTGGACCACTGAGCGAGCCCCCATACAGGATCAGTCGCGCCTGGAGGCAGATGCCCGCGCACGACGTGGCGGCCCGGCTGGGGGTCGTACAGCAGGAAACCTCGATCGTAGGTTGGGTCCTGGATCAGGGGTGTGGCTTCCGTCCCGGCGTCGAGGGGGCTCATAGTTCCTCCAAGGCCCGGATGCCCTGGCGCGCCCCTCTCAGAGCGCCCAGGCAGAAGAGGCCCATACCTGCTGCGAGAAGAGCGACGACGGGCTTATCTACGCCGCAGTAGCCAGACGCGACCCATGGCCCCGACGCGGGAACGGAGAAGTAGGCGCCCCACAGGACCATGATGGCCGCCGCCAGGATGCCGAAAGTGGCGGGGACTGACCCCAGGAAGGCTTCGACCGCGTCCATCGTCGGTAGCCGAAGGCACCGGCGCCCGTCTGGCGGCAGGACAAGGTCCTGGTCAGCGAGTTCGTGCGGGAGCACGTCGAAGTCTGGCAAGTGGCTTACGCTCATATGTCCTGAGATCCCTCGCTTGGCGGCCGATGAGCATCGCGCGGCACACAGGCCTACACACTGTAGTTACCCGTGCGCGCCGCGTGGCTACACTCCGGCGTCGGCGGACACCTCATCGTCGGCCGCCGTTCCCTCGGATCCGCGGCGCGATGAGCGGCGTTCACGGCGCCGCGTCGAGCCCTTCGGCCATCGCCCGAAGGGCCTCGGCCTGCCCGGTGTGCCCCAGGGCGGCGTGGGCCGTGGCCTGGGCGCGCAGAGCTCGGGCCTGGTGCTTGGCGTCGCCCAGCGCCTCGAACGCCTCCGGCACCCTCTCCAGCGACCCCAGCGCATCCTCGTGGCGCCCCGCGAGGTTCAGGGCCTCCGATCCGATGAGCAGCCACCCCGCCAGCGCCTCGTCATTCGCCTCAAGCGCTCGCAGCCCCGCGATCGCCGCGTCGGCGAGCGCGACGACCTGCCTCGCCTCGCCTCGGGTGTTCATGGATCCATCCAGCAGCCAATCCCACAGCCAGGGCTGGAGCGCCTCCCGTCCCCCAAAGGGGGCTGGATCGGCTCTGCCCAGGACAGTCGAGGCGAGCCGACCGGGCACCTCGTCGCCGGGAATCGCCCGCAGGTCGGCCGCGGCAGCCTCCGTATCCCCCTCCATCAGGTGCGCCCACGCCCGATGCCAGAGCACCTGGGCCCGGAACCCATCCTCGGTCGCTTGGGCCATGATGCGGGTGGTAGCCGCTATCGCCTCCTCATACCGACCCACGTTGACGAGGAATGGCACGACCCGATAGGCGCCCCAGATGTCCTCGTGTGCCGCCGGTGTCGCCAGCGCTTCGGCAGCAAGCTCGGCGGCGCGGTCCTCCCGACCCAGGTCGTGCTGGGTCCGAGCTTGCTGGGTGAGCGCCCTCCACAGCAGCCACGGGGCCGCCTCCTGCCGACCGGCTGCGATGGCTCGATTGAGCGCGGCCTCCGAGCCGAGGGGGTCGCCCAACTCCCGGCGCAAGACCCCGAGGTCGACGAGCACACCTGGATCGATGAGGTCCAGCCCTTCTCCCTCCAGCAGGGGATCGATCGTGCGGAGGTCGTCCTGGGCCGCTTGCCTCGCCACATCGAGAGGCGACGGGGCGGGACCGAGCTCTTGTCCCGCCATCTCAGCCGCCTCCCTTGACTCTTGCCATTCCCTCTGCGCGACATCGAGCCGGATCCTGGCTCGCGCAATGGCTAGCCGCGCCGCCCCGGTCGCGGCGCCCTCAGGAAGGCTGCTCTGGGTGCTGGCGAGAAGCTCGATGGCCCACTCGCCTTGGCCCTGGTCGGCTGCTCCGTTGGCCAGCCGCGCCGCGACCTCGACTCGCCTTGTGGCATCGGTGACTCGCAAGAGCGCCGCCGTCGCTTCGTCCTGGTGCGCCTGGGCGCTAGCGTGGTCCCCCGCGCCCTTGTACGAGCGCGCGGCGTGCCCATGGGCTAGGGCGCTCTGCTCGGGAGAGAGCGCGTCCGCGGCAGCGAGGAGCGCCTCCTCCATTGCCTCTCTGACCGTGGCGTCGGCGGGCGATACGTTGGCCAGCGCGCACAGAGCCATCACTCGCGCGGTGGGGTTGGTGGCACCCTGGGCGGCCGGGAGCAGGGCCGCCGCATACGTGGCGGCTGCCTGGTCACCCGAGGTCGCAAGGAGCACACGTCCCGCCTCCTCCACGACTCGGTCCACGTCCTCGCGTTCATCGCCGGAGAGGGCATACTGGCCGGTGGCGATCGCCGCTTGGATCGCTAGCGACGCTTCGTCCGCGTGCCCACAGACATGGGTCAGCCACAGTAGCAGATCGGTGGCGTACGGCACGGTGGGGCCGGCGGAGCGAGCCACCATCCGCTCGACCGCCGCCCGTCGTAAGGAAGCCCGCTCCGGTACGTCCACGCCCCTTCGCGCCAGTTCATCCACACGGATGGCCACGATGGCGAGCATGAGGCCGGACCCAAGCTCCCCCGCCTCGGCTCCGGCTGAGACCAAGTCCCGAGCCGCCGCCGTGTTGTCGCCATCCGCCTGGTGGAGGCGCGCTCTTGCGAGCAGCCCCCGAAGCCGGAGCGCGGGATCGGAGCCGTCTGTCCCCGCCGCGACCAGCTCATCGATGGCCCTCCGAACGGCGGGGGAGACAGCAATGGGACGCTCGTGCTCCATCAGCCAGTCGGCGATCTGCCGCCGAGCCAGGTTGGCCTCCGACAGGGCGCCTCCGGCCGCGAAGGAGTCCGCGGCCTGGGCGAGCAGGTCAAGGGCCTCCGCCTCCTTGCCACCCTGATCCATGCTCCGAGAGGCCTGGTGCTGCAGCGCGCAGGCATCATCGTAGGAGGATGGCGCGGTCTGGGCCCCGACGCTCTGGCTCCACAGGAGCGTGAGGGAGGCGCACATTGTAGCCACGAGGGCCGCCGACACTGGAGTTCCGGATCCCATCTTGACCGTTCCTTTCGCGCCAAACCCACCCGCCGCTCGCGGCGCCTTCTCCCTTCTGTGCTGCTCTAACGGGAGATACCATGGCTCAATTACTCTCGCAGAAACAACGGCACACTACCAGCACGATTCACTGTCGTCCAAGGGCGCCGGGCGAGTGATTCACCGTTGCCACACGCCGTCACTCGGCTACGGCCCCACCACTCACACCAGGAATCCGACAGCGCACAGGAGGAATCCGGCCGTCGTTGACGACGTGGCGGTACGTGAGTATGATTGTCCTGTTCCAGTCGGAGTGAGCCATCTGCCGGTGCTAGAGACCGATGAGACGCTTCTGAGGTCAGAGCCTGTTGTCCTAGGCAGTGTGCATCGGAACGCTTGATCTGGCGGCCGGCCCCCGGGGAGTCCCACCGTACACGGTCGATGGGGGTACGTCTCAGTTGGGGCGCACTGACGATCACGAATGCATGTTCCGGCGCGGCGAAGCGCGAGACCGGGACCGCTCTTGCCCTTCCTCCAGGCTGAGGCATAGCCTTTGGGCGGCTGCGGATGAGCCCAGGATCCCCTCTCGCCTCACCCGTGACTTCGCGAACGTTGCTGATGAGGAGCTCGTCCTGCGTTCGCGAGATGGCTGCTCCCAAGCCACTGAGATCCTCTTGGGGAAGTACCGTGGCCTAGTGGAGGGCAAAGCCCGCACCTTCTTCCTGGCCGGCGCCGAGCGCGATGACGTCATACAGGAGGGCATGATCGGCCTCTACAAGGCCATCCGCGACTTCCTACCAGAGAAGAAAGTCGCGTTCCGCTCCTTCGCGGAGACCTGTGTCACCCGGCAGATCATCACCGCCACGAAGATGGCGACCCGCAAGAAGCACCGCCTACTCAACTCCTCCATATCACTGGATACCCCACCCGATGAGTCCGGCGGCACCGACGCTCTCGAGGCGCCGACGCCAGCCATGCTCAGCGCCTCGAGTCCCGAGCAGATACTCCTTGGCAAGGACACCGCGCGCGAGATCGGTACTCGAATGCGTACATCGCTATCCGAGCTCGAGTGCATCGCGCTCACGGCCTACCTACGGGGACGGTCGTACCATGAGATCGCCCACACGATGCAGATGACCCCGAAGCAGATCGACAATGCGCTGCAGCGTGCGAAGCGCAAGATGAAGGGGCGGCTGGCCCGCACCCTCCGCGAGTGCGACTGAGCCGACTGCCCCGCGCCCAGCCCAGAGGACGCGCCACGGGTGGAGACCTCAACTACGGCTAAGGCAAGCCTACGGGCGTCCATGAAGGCCCTCCGAAGCTCCATGGATCCCGCGCTCCGAGCAGATGCGTCGCGCCGCGCCGTCGAGTGGATCCGGAAGACTCCCCTCTACTGTAGGGCCGAGTCGTGCCTGGCCTACCTGCCGTTCGGGTCCGAGCTCGACATCGGCTCCCTACTGGATCCCGCGGTGGATGGCAAGCGGGTGTACGTGACACGCTGCGCCTTCGCCACTCGCACCATCGAGGTCTGCCCCTACCCTTGCGATCTCGTGCCCATGAGATCGGGCCTGTTCCAGCCCGCACCCAGTGTGCCCGCCCTGGAGGACGCTCTCATTGGCACGCGCGTGGAGGTCGCCCTCGTGCCGGGTCTGGCCTTCTCTCGGACCACTCGGCACCGCCTGGGGTATGGAGCCGGCTTCTACGACCTCCTGCTGAGCAGGCACTCGTTGCCCACCATTGGGGTGTGCTTCGCGTCGCAGCTCGTAGACGATCTGCCCCACAACAGCCACGACGTCCCCGTCGATCTCGTGGCCACCGAGGAGGGGGTGCTCGGAGCGTGAGAGGGCTCGAGGAGTGGCTGCCTTTTGAGGATGCCCTCGCCACCGCAGTCGGTCGGGCCTCGCCAGACCCGACCTGGCTGGCGCCATTGCTGTCGGCCGAGAGCGATGACGCCCAGCGTCTACGCGAGGCCGCCGATGGCGTTCGACGGCGGTTCGTTGGAGACGAAGTGCACCTTCGCGCCCTAGTTGAGATCACCAGCTACTGTTGCCGCAACTGCATGTACTGCGGCCTCCGGCGAGACCACACGTCACAGCCACGGTACCGTATGTCGCCATCCGAGGTCGTCGCTCTGGCGCGTCAGGCGGCATCGATAGGCTACCGCACGGTAGTGCTCCAGGGCGGGGAGGACCCCTGCCTCGATCGGGAGACCGTGGCGCGGATCCTCTCGGACATCAAGGCCTCCACCGATCTGGCCGTCACTCTCAGCCTCGGTGAGCGGAGCTATGACGCCTACGCGCGCTGGCGCGAGGAGGGGGCTGACCGGTATCTGCTGCGGATTGAGACAACCGATCCTGCTCTCTTCGCCTCCGTCCATCCTGACGGGAACCTGCGGCGCCGGATGCAATGCCTGGAGGACCTGAAGCGGCTGGGCTACCAACTCGGCACTGGAGTGCTCGTTGGGCTGCCGGGGCAGACGGCCCTCTCCACGGCTGATGATGTCATCTGGATGAGGGATCTGGGAGCCGAAATGCTCGGCGTGGGGCCCTTCATCCCGAACCCTGATACGCCCCTCGCCGATACCCCCGGCGGCGCCCTGGATCAGGCCCTCAACCTCGTCGCCGTTCTACGCCTCGTGTTCCCCAATGCCCACATACCGGCTACGACGGCCCTGGGCGCGCTCGATCCCATGGGGGGAGAGAAGGGGCTGAAGGCTGGCGCGAACGTGCTCATGCCCAATCTGACCCCTCGCACCCAGCGTGAATCGTACGCCCTCTACCCGGGGAAGCCCATCGTCGATATCACCTCGGCCACCTGTCGGGACGCGATCGTGGCCAGAATCGAAGCGATCGGCCGCCGGGTGGCGGCCGATCATGGTCACGTTCATCGGCTAACGGAGTAGGCTCGAAACGGGTCAGCCTATCTTGGCGAGTTCGAAGGGCTCCCAGTCGGCCTCCCCCTGAATGACCGGCGCGTCGGACTCAGTCGACATGACGACTGCGCCATCGCTCCGCCTAGTGATGTAGTAGCACTCATAGGGGTTGCCCGCGTAGCAGCCGCTCGTGTCGAACCTCCACTTGTACTCCTCGCGGAAGTCAACCTGGAGCCAGACCTCGTACCGGCTGTACGGAGACAGGTTCTGAGCGGGACAGAAGAGGTACTCGTTCGAGTAGGTGCGCTTGGATGAGGTGAAAGCGACCGAGTAGCGGCTCCCTCCATACATCTCAACGATCTCGAAGTCGGTGACCCGAGCGTAGGACGGGGTTACCTCCACCCACACGGCGGCGTTCCGTGCGACCGTGTCGTGGTTCTTGGGCCACACGCTCAGCCGAGCCTGGTTGGGGTAGTTCGTGAGCGAGTTGTAGGACGAAGCGCAACCCGTGATGAGTAGCAGACCGATGGTCGCTGCTAGGGTGGCGAGAGCCAGTGGACAGCGTCTACGTGTCATCTCCCATCCTCCTCTCAAGCTCATCCTCGCTGGCGGAAGGGGCTTGCTCACTGCTACTTCCTATGACGCCCTACCCCGCAACAACGTTCCGGCGGCGGAACTCCAAGGCGCCCTTGCGGTGGGCCTACGCCCGATGCGCCGTTGCCGGGCCGTTGCCCGCGAAGCGCATCTCCCAGTGGGCCTCCAGGTCCGCGCGCCAAGCCTGCGCCGCCTCGAGGAGCTCTGCGGCCACCTCCGGCTCCTCATGCGCCAGGTTCCGTCGCTCGCCGATGTCCTCTACCACGTCGGCCAAGTGAACCTCATCATCAGGAGGAGCCCCTTCCACGAGTTGCCCCTTGTGCACCAGCTTCATATCTCCTCGGCGAACGGCGGTCTGCTCCCCTTGCTCCCAGTAGATGGCCTCGTGCGGAGTCGTCGCGCCTTCCGTCAACATGGCTGTCAGGTCACGTCCGTCGAACGAATAGCCCGACGCGTCGATGCCGGCCGCGCGGAGCATGGTAGGGACCACATCCATCGCGGCGCCCATCTCATCGATCGTCTGCCGAGGCGGTATCACGCCGGGGAAGCTCATGAGCGCCGGGACCCTGATCCCGCCCTCGTAGAGGCTGAACTTGTGCCCCTTGAGTGGTCCTACCGTCCCTCCGTAGTACGGCTCACGGCTGTCGTTGAGCCAGTTTCGGGTCTCGCGGGATGGGCCGTTGTCGCTCTGGAAGAAGATGCAGGTGTTGTCGCGGAGACCATGCGCCTCCAGGGCGCCGACGACCGCGCCAACGGAGTCGTCGACGGCCGCCAGCATGGCGGCCATCACCTGCCGCTCCCACGGGAGGTGGTCGAAGCGCCTCATGTATGACTCGGGCGCGTGCATGGGGTAGTGGGGAGCGTTGAAAGGGACGTAGAGCAGGAACGGCGCATCGCCCTCAGCCATACGGTCCACGTAGTCCACCGTCCACTCGCCGACCATTTCCGTGAAGTAGCGGCCGTTGTTGTAGATCTCCCTGCCGTTGTCCCAGAGATCGTGGACCTGGGCCATACCGCCGCTGTTCATGCCCCAGTAGAAGATGTGGCTGTAGTAGTCGATACAGCCCGCTAAGAAGCCCTTCCACTCGTCGAAGCCGTGATTGTGCGGCTGGTACTCCTCCGCCACCCCCAGGTGCCACTTGCCGAACATCCCTGTCCGGTAACCGTGAGGCCTGAGGAGCGAGGCGAGGGTCGGCGTCGATGGCGGCAAGCCCGTCGCCTGACGGTGTCCGCCGAGGATGGAGCGCACGCCGGCATGGCCCGGGTAGCGACCGGTCAGCACGGAGGCCCGTGACGGTGAGCACACCGGGGAGTTCGAGTACCAGCTCCGCAAGAGGGCGCCAGAGGCGGCAAGAGAGTCAAGATGCGGGGTCGCCAAGTCCGAGGAGCCCATGCACGAGAGGTCTCCGTACCCTTGGTCATCGGTGTAGAAGATCACGAAGTTGGGTCGGTCCGGCATCGGTTCAGATCCTCTCCACAATGGGCCTTGGCCCGCGGCACCAAGTCCGAGGGCGCCCACACCTAGCGCCCGGAAGAAGTCACGTCTCGAAGGTGGGCTCATCCACTATTCCTCCGACGTTCACGCCGTTCCCGTGATACGGTTCACGGCACAAGATCTGGGTCCCTCCAGGGATCTCAAGAGAGGGCTTCGGCCTGGAGTCCGGCGAAACAGCCCAATGCCCAATACCTTGGCCAAGGAGCCTGCCCCATGGATGATGTCTCTCCCCTCTCCCGCCCCCTATCGCGTACCTTTCCCAAGGTTCACACCATGCGTGAACGCGCTGACCTCACCTACCGGATACTGGCCGAGCGGCTAGACACTGTGCTGCCACTCGCTATGGATGACGGGGACCTGGATATGTGGATCGTCCTCTGCCAAGAGGACGACCTCGACCCGATCCACGAGACCATGATCCCCCTCGACTGCTGGTGTCCCATCCTGCAGATGCTCGTGTTCATCCGCACCCCCGACGGGATGAGGCGGGTGAACATCTGCGGCACGAACACCAAGGACCTCTACGAGCGCCCGTACACCGGCCAGGTGGAGGACGAGCAGTGGAAGGTCTTGCAGTCGCTCGTTCGGGAGGCGGACCCGGGGCGCATCGGCGTGAATATCGGGTCGGTCCAATGGTGCGCCGGCGGGCTCACCCACAACCTCTTCACCCAACTACGAGAGCGCCTGCCTGAGGGCTATGCGGACCGCCTTGTCTCGGCCGAGGCAGCATGCGCGAGGTGGGCAAGCACCCTGTCGCCAATGCAAATCGACCTCTTCGAGCACGCTGTCGCCGTGGCCCATCACATTCTGGCGCGGTGCTACAGCCGGGATGCCGTCGTCCCCGGGGTCACGACAGCGACCGACCTGGAGTGGTACTACTGGCAGCAGGCGGTCGATCTCGGGCTCGAGGTCTCCTTCCGCCCCTTCTTCAATCGGGTACGCAGCGAGGCGGCAGCGGAGGCGTACGGGCCCGACGACAAGGCGCTCCGCCCGGGCGACCTGATCCACTCGGATGTCGGCATCAAGTACCTAGGCCTGAACACGGACCATCAGCAGTGGGCCTACATCCTGCGGCCCGGGGAGACGCAGCCTCCGGAGGGCATCCAGCGCCTCATGGCCGAGGCGAACCGCCTCCAGAACGTCTTCATGAGCGAGTTCCAGGAGGGGCGCACGGGCAACGAGATGCTGGCGAGCATCCTCACGCGCGCGCGGGCTGAGGGCATCCCCAACCCCAAGGTGTACTCCCACTCGTTAGGCATGTTCCTGCATGAGCCGGGGCCGCTGATCGGCCTCCCGTGGGAGCAAGAGCGCTGCGTCGGTCGCGGCGACGTCGCGCTCGTGAGCGGCAACGCCTTCACGGCCGAGTTGGGAGTACGCGACGCGGTGCCCGAATGGGGCGGCCAAGTCGTAGGCTTCGGCATCGAAGAGGACGTGGTGTTCACCGATGGCGTGTGCCGGATGGTCCACGGGCGCCAGGAGCGCTTTTACCTGATCTAGGGTTGGCCCTAGTAGGCTACTCCTCCAGTCGGATGCTCACCGAGCGCGCGTGGGCGGTGAGGCCTTCGGCCTTGGCTAGAGTGATAATGTCGCGGCCATCCTCAGTCAGCGCGCCCGGTGAGTACTCCAGGACCGAACTGCGCCGCATGAAGTCCTCCACGCCGAGAGGGGACGCGTACCGCGCAGTGCCCTCCGTCGGCAGGACGTGGGACGGTCCTGCCAGGTAGTCACCCACCGGCTCCGGTGTGTGGGCGCCCAGGAAGATGGCGCCCGCCGTGCGGAGCCCCGCGGAGAGCGCCTCGGCCTCCTTCGTGAGCACCTCGAGGTGTTCCGGAGCGACGGCGTTGGCGACCGCCACGCACTGATCCAGGTCTCGACAGACGACGAGGGCCCCGCGCTGGGCGAGGGACTCCCACGCCTCGGCGCCGCGCTCCAAGTCCCCCGTCTGGCGGACAAGCTCGGCGCGCACTTCAGCCGCATGGGCCGCCGAGGGGGTACAGAGAACCGCCGACGAGAGAGCCCCATGCTCCGCCTGACTGAGTAGGTCCGCTGCCACCCACGAGGCAGGTACTGTGCCATCGCTGATAACGAGCACGTCGCTGGGCCCCGGCAACGACTCGATGCCTACCTGGCCGAAGACCTCGCGCTTCGCCAGAGTCACGTAGATGTTCCCTGGGCCCACGATCTTGTCCACCCGCGGGATGGTCTCCGTCCCGAACGCCAGCGCGGCAACTGCCTGAGGGCCCCCTACACGGAACACCCGGTCGACCCCCGCCTCCCTTGCCGCCGCGAGCATGAGCGGGATCAGGCTGCCGTCGGGCTTGGACGGCACAACCATCACGATCTCGTCGACGCCGGCCACCCGGGCGGGGGCGGCGCACATGTAGACAGTGCTCGGTAGCGGGGTTCCGCCGGGCACGTAGATGCCAACCCGTCGCAGCGGCATCCAGCGTTGGCCCAGGGTCCGCCCCGCCTCCCGCTCGATCCACGAGCGAGGAAGGCACCGCTCGTGGAAACGCCGCACGCGTTCACAGGCCTTGACCAGCGCCCTGCGCTGGTCGTCCGGCAGGCTATCGTAGGCCGTATCAATCTCCTCGCGCGGCACTTCGAAGCGCTCTGGCGTCGCGTCGGGCCAGTCCAGCCGCCGGACATGATCCACGAGCGCCGCGTCTCCCCGCGCGGCGACGTCACGCACGATGCGGGATACCTCGGCCGCTTCCTTGGCGAACTTCAAGAACAGCGGTGGCCGGAGATCCGAAGCGATCTGCGCGATCGGGGTTTGCCGGGTGTCGTAGGTTCGGATGGACAGAGGCTGCATCATTGCCACTCCCCCGGCTGGCACAGCTTCGGAGGCTTCGGGGCATGCGAGAGGGACCGGAAGCCGGTCTCCGTGACGATCCCCAGGTCCTCGATCCGCACCCCACCCAAGCCCTCGATGTAGATCCCGGGCTCTATGGTGATCGCGTTGCCAGCGGCCAGCACATAGCCCGGACGCACATGGGGCGGGTGTTTGGCGATGCCGAGACCGTGTCCGAGGCCGTGGTTGAACTGCTCTCCGAACCCCGCCTCCTCGATCACTGAGCGGGCGGCGCGATCTACCTCCTCGCCAGTGGCTCCGCTATGGACCGCGGCGCAGCCGGCTATCTGGGCGCGATAGACAGTCTCGTAAACCTCGCGCTGCCTCTCGGTTGCCTCGCCCACGACCACCGTGCGTGTGAGGTCAGAGTTGTACCCGTCGTAGACACAGCCGAAGTCCACCTTGACGAAGTCACCCGCCTCGACCGCTCGGGAGGTGGGGACGTGGTGCGGGTACGCCGAGTTGGGTCCTGAAGCGACGATCGCGAACCCGTGTGCCTCCGCTCCGTGCTCGAGTTGCAGCTCGGCCAGTCGTTGTGCCAGCCGCACTTCCGTGGCGCCCGGGATGATCTCGCCCTGGATCTCCTCCCAGACGCGATCGGTGATACGGCAAGCCTCGGCCATGGCGCGGATCTCGTCATCGTCCTTCACGGCCATAATGGGGTCGACCAGTCCCGGCGCCGGCACGAGTTCCGTCCCTGGCAGGGCCGCCTCCCACTCGTGTAGTCTAGCGACGGTGACAGCGTCGGAGTCGTACGCCACCCGAGATCCCGCCCCGAGCTCCCGAAGCGCGCCGGGCACCAGCTCCAGCCCCTGGCCACCGATGACGGGAGTGACCCCCACAGTCCTGTTCTTGGCTGCCGTCGCGTAGCGGCCATCCGTCACAAGCCAGGCCTGCTCTTCCGTCAGTACCAGATCACCGAAGGAGCCCGCGAAGCCGCACAGATACCGGATGGCATCCCGGCGAGCCACTACCGCCGCCTGCACAGCCAGCCCCGCCATCCGTGCCCGCAGCGCCTTGAGCCGTCGCACGTAGTTCATCGTCAGGTCTCGACCTCTCGTGTTCGCGTGAGGAGTCAGGGGACAGGCAGTCTGGCGATGCTCTACCCGTCCACGGTTCCCGGCGGGGAGGGCCAGGCGGGTTTGGGGCTCGTCGTCAGCGGACGCGAGCCTGAGCGCGTCACGAAGACGGTGTCCTCGATCCGAACGCCTCCCCATCCCTCGAGATAGATGCCGGGCTCGACGGTGACCACATGGCCCGGCTCGAAGATCGTGCCCCTCCCCACGCCGGGGAGCTCGTGAACGTCGCGACCCACCCCGTGCCCCAATCCGTGAGTGAAGTACTTGTCGTAGCCGGCCTCCTTGATGATCTCGCGGGCCTTGTTGGCCACGTCCTCGCCGCTCACTCCCGGCGCGATCATCGCCGCCGAGTCCACCTGGGCGCGGTATACCGCGTTGTACACCTCGCGGTGCTTTTCGGTGGGCTCGCCGATGAACACCGTGCGCGTCATATCCGACCGGTAGCCCTTGTAGAGGGCGCCGAAGTCGAAGGTGACGAAGTCGCCCTCCCTGATGCGGCGGTCGCCTGTCTCGTGGTGTGGGATCGCTGAGTTAGGGCCAGATGCGACGATGGAGTCAAAGCCGACTCCCGAGGCGCCTCGGGCCTTCATCGCGGCCTCCAGCTGGTTCGACAGCTCAACCTCGGTGACTCCTGGCACGATGGACGGCTGCAGAGCGGCCCAGGCTTCGTCCGCTATGGCGGCCGCGCGCTCGATGAGCGCGATCTCGTCCCGGTCCTTGACTGCGCGGATCTCCTCGAGGACCCGGCTCTCGGGCCGCAGCTCGGCACGCCTCACGCCAGCCTGCAGCTCGCTGAGCCGGCTGTCGGTCAGGTGGGTGGGCTCATAGGCCAGGCGGGGGCGCCCAGGCAGCTCGTTGACCACATCGGCCAGGGACTTGCCGAGGGTGACGCGGTAACCCTTCGCCACCTCCCGCGCGCGGATCTCGTAGCGTCCGTCGGTCACGAGGTAGGCGCGACCGGGGGCGATGACGAGAGTCGCCGCCGATCCCGAAAACCCCGTCAGATAGGCCACATTCTCACGACTGGTAACGATGGCGCCGTCGGCGCCGAGTTCGCTGAGCCTCTGCCGGAACTTGGCGAGGCGAAGAAGTGTCCTCACTTGCTTGGTACCGCCTTTCGCGCAGGGTGGCGCCGCGTCGCGCCTAGCGAGGTTCTGTCGGCCTCGAACCCAGGCCTGCCCAGATCGCGGTTCAGCTCACCTGGACCAGGCTCCACGTGCCCGAGAACTGGCCCTGGCCCCGCCCGGCGTGAGTGGGAGCCAGCAGGCACAGGATCCCGTACCATCCGGACCCGTTATACCACCTGACGGTGGCCTCGAAGTCTCCCGTGTCCGGATCGTACGTGAACTCCCCCCGGCCTCCGTCGGACTGGTAGTACATCCCTTCGCCAATCACCGGCCGAAGAACCCGATGGTCGGACGGCAACTCGTAGCTCATCCTGGCAGCGCACTCAGCGACCGTCAACGGCTCCGGCGGGTCCTTGTGGTAGACCAGAATGTAGTCCAGCCGGTACCGGCTCGGGTCCAGGACGCGGCCAGAGTAGGCGAGCTGTTCTCGGCTCGTGGACTCGAGCGGTACCTCGTCTAACTCCACATACCGAGCCGTGTACTCCTGGACGTACCGCAGTTGGTTGCCGGACAGGGCTAGGCCAATGCCCACATGGGTCAGGTGGGGATCCAGAATGGTTCGGCGGTGGCCGTCGTTCGGCGGCCTCTCGGCGAGCATGAGGTCCTGAAACTCGTCCAGGAGATGGAGCACCCCGCGTCTCGTCCAACTGACATTGGGGCCGCTCCAGGCCCAGGCGCAGGCGTTCTCGGCTACATACGGCCCGCCCCCGTACAGCCCCCAGCGGTCCAGGGGCGACAGCCCCTCGAGCGTGTAGTGGCCCACCGTACCATCTCTGAGCGACACGGCACAAAAGAGATCCCCGACCTCTGCCGCGTCTTCATCCCACTCCAGCGGAGGCAGTCCCTCCACGTCACGATCGAAGTTGATCCGCTCCAGCGCGGCCTGCCGGATCTCCGAGACCTCCTCCTCGGTGAAGGGCCCCCGCGGAATCTCCGTAGGCTCTGGCGCCGCGATGTCAGCGTCCTCGGGGGCAGCGAGGCAGGCCGCCATCCCGAACGCTGACATGGCGCACAGCGCCAAAACCATGAGCCTAGTGATCATGTACCGGCCTCCTACTAGCCTTCGCCCGCGGCGATGAACCCTCCGCCAACGACGGTGTCTCCTTCATAGACGACCGCCGACTGCCCTGGCGCCCCGCCGTAGAGCGTCTCATCCAGATGAACCGATGCTTGTGAGCCCTCACGCTGCACCATACACGGCAGGGGCGCTGAGTGGTACCGGGGCATCACCGTAAGCCCTCGATCGGGCCCCTCTTGGCGCCAAATGCACTCCCGAAGATGCAGGGTCCTGGTCGCGAGGCTGTCTCGCGGCCCCACCACCACTCGGCGTTCCTCGGGGTCGATGCGTATCACGTAGAGGGCGGGGCCCCCACCGATGCCTAGGCCCCGTCGCTGCCCGACCGTGAACCCGCCGATCCCAGGGTGGACCCCAAGCACGCGTCCACTCCCATCGACGATCTCGCCCGGCTCGCCGGCTTCAGGATGGCGCGCGGCCACCAGCTCCACCATCTCTCTCGCCTCGCCGAAGCACACATCCTGGCTCTCGGGGCGGTTCCAGACCTGTAGCCCACGCCTCTGCGCCTCGGCTCTGACCTCCTGCTTACTGGACTCGCCCAACGGTAACTCGAGCTGCGCCAGCGTACTCTGCGGTACGCGATAGAGGAAGTAGGATTGGTCCTTGCTCCGATCCAGACCTCGAAGCAGCCGCGGAGTCGGCCCCGAGTGATCCACCCGTGCGTAATGCCCCGTCGCCAACCGGTCGCACTCCATGCGTCGGGCGAGCTCCACAGCTGCAGCGAGCTTCACAGCGGGGTTGCACAGAACGCATGGGTTTGGGGTTACGCCGGCGGCATATGCGGCGGCAAGAGGGGCCAGTACCTCCTCCTCGAACGTCGCCGAGAGATCCACTAGGTGGTGCTCTATGCCCAGATGCCGCGCCACCCCGGCGGCCAGATCGACAGGGTCGTCGTGACTGCGGCCGCCCACGAGCCGGTAGGTTACGCCCACCACGTTGTCGCCTCGGTCGAGCAGGCGAACCGCGGCCATTGAGCTATCCAGGCCGCCGCTCATCAGAGCCAAGATCCGCACCAAGCACCTCCAGGTGGAGGTTCGGTCCATCACCTCCCCACCCTCCACGCGTCGGCAACTTGATCCATTTTGCAGGAATCTCTTGACAGCATTGCACTCAGGGTTTATGCTTCAGAGTAGTCAAGACGGAAGCCACAGTCGTGGCAACATGGCGACACACCGCGGGAGGTGCTCACAGAATGACGAAGCTCATGAGAGTCAACAGAGGCGGCGACGCGATCGAGGCAATGCGGCGGGACATGGAGTCCCTGTTGGGCTATGCACCCCGCTTCTCCGGCGAAGGCCGCATCGCGACGGCATGGTTCCCCATCGACCTGGTCGAGACGGCTGACGGGTACGAGGTCGTGGCCGAGGTGCCGGGCGTACCCAAGGAGGACATCGAGATCTCGCTCGAAGACAATGTGCTCACGTTGAAGGTCAGCAAGCGCATGGCGGAGCTTGCCGAGGGCGACTCCGTCCACGTGCGAGAGCGCGTGTTCGGCGACTTCACCCGCTCCATCTCCCTGCCGCGAGACATCGACGCGGACAGAGTGACCGCAGGGAGAGACAACGGTATAGTTACGGTGTCTATTCCCAAGGCGGAGAGTTCCAAGCCGCGCCAGATACAGATCAGCGCGGACTAGCTCACGAGGCGGGAATCGCGGATGAGGAGGTCGGGCCAACGGTCCGACCTCCTCATTGCGTGTGTGGACTTCCACCGGATGTGGGATAATGCGGGGTACCGGACGTCTGTGGTACTGAGGTGGTAGTGACCGCGATGCTCATTCGGGTCCTTACGGCAGGGGGGGGGCTCGCCGACGCGACAGTCCGAGCGGCAGCTCACCATGCCAGTCGGGCGGACCACATCGAGGTTCGACTGCTTCTCGACGTGCGATGGCTGGAACCGCTGAACGCCGATCCTGAGTTCTTCGCCACGCCCTTCACCCCCGAGGAGGAGGACCCCGCCACCCAGACCTTCTTCCAGGAGATGGATGAGCAGCTGGAAGTCTACCGAGAGATCTGCAGCGAGTCGGCAGCCACTTTCACAGCTATCCGGGTGCTCGGCATGCCGGATGAGGCGGTCAGCCGAGCCGCCCGCGGCGCCGACCTGCTGGTGCTTCCCCATCCCACGGGCGCCTCTGCCGAGCTGCGCAAAGCGATCCAGGCTGCCGTTGCGGCGCCGCCAGTGCCCCTGCTGCTCGTCGCGCACTCGGAGACCGCACAGGCAGCCACCGTTGAGAGTGAGGGTGAGGCGCGCGGCCTGAACGGCGCCCATGTGCTCCTCGGTTCGCTGCTGGGGGGCAAGGTGAGACGGATCGCCGTTGACGCTGGCACCCCGGCTGAACCGTTCCGCTCTCTGGCGCCTCTGGTGGTGGAGACCTCCAATGGTTCCGCGTTGACCGACGACGAGGTAGACCCTGAGGAGGTGTACGTTCTGCTCAACGCGAGCCGGGCGAAGGGGTTCCTGGGCAGTCGTGCGCTCGCCAGGCGGCGCCTATCGCCTCAAAGGAACCTTCTGTTGGTTCCGGACCACAGGAAGTAGATTCGTGGCCTTCTAGAAGGTGGGCGGAGTGACGACGAACTCGTCGAAGCTGCCGCCCTTTAGGGCAACGAGCCCGTCCTCGGTCATGTAGACACTGTACTCCGGCGGCGTGGCCTCGAGCGGATCGACCACCCAGATCTGCTGCACGGCCTTGCGACCATCGGGCAGTGTCGTCTGGTCTTGCCGGATGAGTATGCCGCGCTCAGTGAGCTCCGCGGGTGGCGGATCGCCGACGGCAAGCACGTCACCGTGCTCGCTGACGTACCGGAATGCCGCATAGGCTGGCTGGCTGACCTTCTCGGCGCAGCCGAGCAGCCCCGTGAGCAGTGCAAGCAGAGCGTAGGCGGCGATCCGATGTCCCCTCATGGTTCCTCCCTCCACCTTCAACTATAACACTGAAGCGCCTACATGCTGAGGCCACCGTCGATAGGGATGACGGCCCCCGTGACGTAGCTCGCGTCCTCGCTCACGAGGTACCGTACCAGTGAGGCGACCTCGTTGGTCGTGCCTAACCTCCCCGAGGGGATCCGCGCCAGGAGCTCCGTTCGGCGCTTCTCGCTCATGCCCGAGGCCATGGGCGAGTCAATGACTCCGGGGCACACGACATTCGCCGTGATGCCCCCGCGCCCCACCTCCCGAGCAACGGATCGGGCGAGGCCCACCAGGCCCGCCTTCGCCGCGGAATAGTTGCCTCGCGACACATCGCCCGTGAGTCCCGCCGTGCTACCGATGTACACGATCCGGCCCCACTTGGCCTTCGTCATGCCTCGAAGGGCCTGCTTCGTGCAGAGGAACGCTCCCTTGAGCGAGACGTCCAGGCACTCATCCCAGGACTCCTCCTTCATCAGGATGAGGAAGGCGTCACGGAGGACTCCCGCCGAGTGGATGAGGATCTGCGGCAGTCCGAGTTCCGCCTCGACCTGGCCGAACACCGCTTCGACGGCCTCGGCATCCGCGAGATCGCTAGATACAACGCAGGTTGGCACAGGCAGTTCAGAGGCCAGGGTCTCGGTAACGTCTCTGTTCCGATGGCAATGGAGTGCTAGGCTCATTCCTTCTCCCGCCAGCAAGCGGGCGATGGCCGAGCCGATAGCCCCCGACGCTCCGGTGATCAGTGCGGTGCGAGATGTCATCGCCGCTCCTCCACCTTGGGCGACACGACGGCATGGTCGCCGAAAGCCCAAGCTGAGGCGATGACCGTCTTCGCGGATCGGCTTACCGCGACACGGAACCGCACGGCTTCGCCCCCAGGGTTCAACCAGTCCATGGTCACACCAGACGGGTCATCGACGACCTCGAAGCTCCGCCATGCCGTCCCAGGGCCGAGACCCAGTCCCAGGGCCTTCATGCCGGCCTCCTTCGCTGCCAGATGGCGGCTGACGAACATCGGCTGGCCGGCGGGGTCGGGAAGTCGCGCGAGTTCCGAGGGACGGAGCGCGAGGCGGAGGAACTTCTCGCCCATCTCGTGGATCATTCGCTCCACGACGCGGATCTCGATGACGTCCACTCCCACGCCGATGAGCGGCACCGTCTAGCCCTCTCCCGCGAAGCGCTCGACGTCTTCCACTTGAACCGGCCCATCGAGTCCCTCCGCGACCCGCCCCAGGTCGACCCCGAGCTCGCGGGCCCGACGGCGAGCCGCCGGCGTCGCGCGTACCTTGCTCGCGGGGCGAGGCAGGGTCGGCATCCCCTCCATGAGCCTCCGGGCGGCTTCATGCACGTCACCGCCGGCTCGGACGCGCTCCAGCAGAAGTCGGTTCGACGCCTCGTAGTCGGGCAGTTCCTCATCCGGCGCGGCGATGACCCCGATGGTGTAGTGAACTGGCACCACGGACTTAGCTGGAGCCACCACCTTGCGTAAGACGCCCTCTGCCTCGCTCTCGTACTCGAAGGTGATCTTGTCCGTGATGATCTCCACCACGGGCTGCCCCACAGATACCGGGTCGCCCTCGGAGACCAGCCACTCGCCGACGGTGACCTCCTCGATGTTGGCATCCAAGCGGTCTATGCTGATGCAGAAAGCCATGGGTCCACCCTCGGAACGACGCTCAGACCAACGGGACACGGGGCCGACGCCAACCCGCGGCGACAGCCCCGATGCCACAGACAGAACGCCCGCCGAACTAAGCAGCGCGCCTAGAACGCCCAACCCTCGCGGAAGTCGCCGCCGAGGAACGCATTGGCCTCGTCCAGGTTCGTGAAGCGCATGTTCTCGCCATCCCACTCCAGCGGCTGGTTCACTCGCTGGGCGACGCAGCCGAGGAGGATGGTCTCCGTCATGGGGCCGGCGTAGGTGAAGTTCGACTGCGGGCCGATGCCCGGCTGCCCCTTGCACGCCGCCACCCACTCCTCGAAGTGGCCGGGCGACCGCGGCAGCAGCTCGGGCAGCTCGCCCGGCTCAACGACCTCGCCCTCCTTGTAGATGCTGGGGTTCTCGCCGTAGTCGCCGGGGATAACCATGGTGCCATTGGTTCCGATGTACAGGTTGCCCGTGCCGGGCAGGTTCTGATCGGCGGGCATATCCGCCGGCTTCTCGGGGAAGAGGCCGCCGTCGTACCAGTACTGCTGGAAGCCGGGGCGGCCGTTCCTGGCCGGGAAGTTCCACCGGGTGACCGAGGTGTTCGGGAACGCCTCCGAGGTAGCGCCATTGACCTGCAGCGGCTCGACCGATGTGGGGTGGCCGGGGTCTAGCGACCAGAAGGTCCCGTCCATGGTGTGGCATGCCATATCGCCCAGGGCGCCAGCGCCGAAATCCCACCAGCCGCGCCAAACGAAGGGGTGGTACGCGCCCTCCTTGAAGGGCCGCATGGGGGCGGAGCCAATCCATGCCTCCCAATCCAGGTTGGCGGGGATGGGGTCCTCACCCTGTGGGCGATCCATGCCCTGGGGCCACACCGGGCGGTTCGTCCAGGTGTGGATCTCGGTGATGTCGCCGAGCACGCCGTGGTTCACGATCTCGTAGATTCGCCGCCAGTGCACGCCAGCGTGACCCTGGTTGCCCATCTGGGTAGCCAGTTTCGGGTTGGCTGCCGCGGCCACGGCAAGCTGTCGCGCCTCCCACACGGTGCGGGTCAGCGGCTTCTGGGTGTATACGTGCTTGCCAAGTTGCATCGCGATAATGCTCGCGGGATAGTGGTGATGGTCGGGGGTCCCAACCATGACCGCGTCGATGTTGTTGGCCTCGGCGTCGAACATCCGGCGGTAATCGGTGTAGATGGTCGCGTTGGGGAACTGCTCCTTACCCGCGTTAGCCTGGTCCAGATCGGCGTCGCAGAGGACGACCCCATTCTCTCCCATGCCATGGATCGCTCCGCGGTGGGAGCCTCCGATGCCGCCGACCCCGATGAACGCGACGTTCAGGCGCTCGTTCGGCCCCGGCTGAGCCTTAGCACGGGCAGCCAGGAAGAGTGGCGTGACGGCGCTGACCGCAGTCATATTCCTCAGGAATTCACGACGAGTCGTACGGTGTCTCATGCTCACATGCCCTCCGATGGTATTCGTTTGCCCCGTGCGCTCTAGACCCGATGCCAAGCAGGGCCTGCTCGCCCGCATGCGCCGGGCATTGGTACCTACAGGTTCGCCCTTTAGCCGCTCTGCCCTGCGCCGAAGACCCAGCGCCCTACCTCTCTTGCCACGTCCCAGAACTGGCCAGCGCGGTGACGGAACCCGCTGAGATCGCGTCCCGTTCGCCGGTGGCTCATCTCAACGGGCACTACGGCGATGCGATGCCCAAGCCGGCCGTGCAGTATCGTGGCCCGGGTCTCCAGTGCGAACCCTGGCGCCAGGGGGCGAAGGGCCTCCGCCGCGGCGCGAGTCATCACGCGTTGGCCGCAGAGCGGGTTCGCGATATCCAAGCCCCCGTACCGCTTCACCGCCCAGCGCGCCAGCCCCATCACCCAGCCGAAGCCGCGCCGACCACCCGTCAGAGGCATCTCCGCGATGGCTACGTCAACTCGCTCGTCAAGCACGGGTGCGGCGAGGGGCTCGATCAGCAATGCCGTACCCTCCAGGTCGGCATCGATGAAGGCCACATAACCACTGTTCACCCGGGCCAATCCCGCCTCAACCGCGGCGCCCTTCCCCGAGCGGCGCTCGAGTCGAAGCACCTGGGCCCCCGCAGCCTCCGCCACGCTGCCGCTCTCGTCCTCCGACGCATCATCGACGACGACTACGCAGGCAACGCAGGCAACGGAAAGCAGGCTGTGCACTGTAGCAGCTACGCGCTCTCCCTCGTTCCGCGCTGGCACGATGGCAGTGATGAGCGAGCTGGATCCAGGCCCAGCGTCCGAGGGCAAGGCCCGCTACAGCCCGTCTCTGGAAGTGCGCTCGGCGGCGTACACGGCGGAGCGGAAAGCCTTGTAGACGGCGTCTGTGTAGTCCGGGACGGACATTCCCAGCAGCTTTGCGTCGACCTCATCCACGTTGATACAGGCAAGGCCGTGCAGGGTGATCACCCCACTGGACTTGCGGATCCCAAGCGAGGGTACGTCGATGCCACGACGCTGCACGAGGCTGTTGATCCGATCGGCTATGCTTTGGGCGCGCTCGCCAGGCGACTGTCCACCTACCGGCTCGGAGCTCAACTGATAGACGACCTGGTTGTGGAAGAGAACCTCCCACACACGCAACCCTTCCGCCACCTCGGACTGGCGGACGGTCGCCACGAAGCCATCGCACACCGCGGCACGGTTGAAGGTCAGGCCCTGCTGACTGAAGTAGCTGCGGATCTCAGCCAACCTCTGTGTGGTCAGGGGGTGGCTGTCCCACTTGCGCCCCGGGTCGTCTCGCGGCAGCACGACCTGGTTCGTCAACTCGTAGGACATGAGGCGCTCCATGAACGTGTAGAAGCCCGTCGCGTTGTACCCCGCTTCGTGGGTATAGCGCAGGCCGGTCCAGTCCGCTTCATGCTCGTAACGACGGCTGTAGCTCGAAAGGACCCCCATGCGGGCGAACATGGAGAGAGTGACGAGATCGAGGGACTGCAACACTCCCGCATCGCCGCTCAGGCCGGCGCCAACCAGGATCCCGAGGAGGGCGATCATCTCCCACTTCTGCCACTTGGCGTCGCGCTCGGCCTGACGCAGCCCGTGGAAGAGCGTATTGTGCGCCATTTCGTGGCCGAGGACCCCTGCGAGCTCGTCATCCGATTGCACCATATCGAGCAACCCGCGGGTTACGCGTATGTACCCTCCCGTGATCGCCATGGCGTTGGGGATCCCGGTGTCCAGAATGCCGACGTCGTACTGCACGTTAGGCCTATCGCTGACCTTTGCCAGGCGATTCACGATCTCGGTGACGCGCTGCATCTGTTCGGGCCAGTCCACCAGCCCGTAAGCCTTGTCGACCTCGCGCGCGACCTCCTCGCCCACCTTCCGCTCATGCTCTGCGTTCCAGCGTTGGGACCATGACTGTATGTCCTGCCTAATGGTGGCCGGATCGCGCTGGTAGTCGACATCGTCGTCGTCCTGGGCGATCGCGGGCCAGGCGCCAAGCAGCGGAATCAGGAAGGCGAAGATGATCGGAAGACTGCGCCAAGGCGCCATAGTCTGGCCCCCTTTGCACGAATCGCTACCGCTACGACGATTCTAGTTTCATCATGTAGGACGCGCAAGCCCCCGCAGGGGATCCGCTAGGCGCGTGGCCGCCGCGCCTCCACGAGCCCATCCATCACCTGGTCGCGCTGCAGCAGTCGCACGTCGATGAAGCCAGCCTCCTCGAGCCCCTCGCGTATCTCATCGCAGGTGTAGCATCCCCCACCCTCGGTATTCACCAGCATGTTGATCGCGAAGATGGCCCCCGCGACAGGGGTGGTGCGATCCGGATCCAGCACATGGTCGCGGACCAGAATCCGTCCTCCCGGCTCCAGTGCGCGGAAGACCTTGCCAAAGAGCTCGACGTTCTGCTCGTAGCTGTTCTGATGGATGATCGCCGAGACCAGGGCCAGGCTGTGCCCCCCAGGCAACTCATCGACGTAGAAGTCACCTGGCGCCAGTGTCACCCGATCCAGCAACCCCGCATCCCCCAGGCGTTGGCGGGCCATCTCGACCACCGGCGGACGGTCGAACAGCGTCGCAACCATGCCCGGAGCGCGCTCCAGGAAGGCCATCACGTAGCTGCCGGAGGCGCCGCCTACATCCAACATCCGCTCATCGTCCCGTGGAGCCACGGTCTCCGCCACCTGCCGCGCACGATCACGGCTCACGACGTGCATCCCGCCGATGAAGGCCTTGAGCCGCGCTGGGTCATCGAACCCCACGGGACGGTCCTCATCGCCGCTCGCGCCCCGAACCTTCTGGGTCAGTCGACCCCAGGAGCGGTAACCGCCCATCATGTGGTGCACCATGGGCAACACGGACTCCTCAGAATCGGCACTGAGTAGTTCGGAGATACTCTCTGCGCATCGGTAGACCCCGTCAGACTTCTGAAGGTATCCGAGCGCGGTCACAGCATCGAGGAGCGTCCGCACCGCCCGTTCGTCGCCTCCTAGGGAGGCGGCAACCTCAACGGTAGTAGCCGGCTTTCGGCTGAGGATCGTGAAGAGGTCGAGTTCACCGGCAGTGAGCAGAATGCAGGATTCCATGAAGCCTCGTGCCTGGGCTAGGATGGATCCGGCGGTGTGTTTGGGCATCGGTACCTCCGCGGCATGTATGTGAAGTGTACCAACGATGATACCAGAAGCCCGAGTGGCGGGATTCTGGTATAGGGGTATGTGAAAGGGAGACCGACCACATCGATGGCGGAGCGGATCTGGCGGCGACTTCGTCGACTGCGTTCGCAGGGATAACTTCGCTGGGCTGAACGGGCCCATCCGAGAGGGCGCGGTCTCCGCCGTTAGCCGGGAGTACCGCGAGGGGCACGAGTGCCATCCGTGCCCTAACGGGCTGCGGGGCCCGCGTAGGGCACACACATCCATCGCGAATGGCCGTCGCGGTCCCACTCGCACTCCCAGAGCTGGGCGAACTCCTCGTCCGTCGCCCGCCACAACTCGGGCATCTCGGGCGCGGGATCGGCCAGCACCCAGCTCGTGCCCTCCTCGTCAGTCGTGTCGACACCAACCACCACTCGCATGTGCCGGACATCACGGTCGAGCCGGACCCACTGATAGACGGCGATGGGCAGTCCGGCGGCCAAGCACACTCGGATCAGATCGGTGCTCCCCACGCACGCCATCCCGCTCACGCCGTAGGCGGGCAAGACGTCGAGCACAGCGTTCACATGGACGCCCCGGGCGATGGCATCGGCCCCGAAGAACCTCAGAAGCTCGGCCTCCGATGCTTCGATGCCCCAGTAGGTCAGGAGCATTCGTGCCGAGGCGACAGCGCAGAGGTGTTGGGAAGACTGGCGTAGGGGCCGAACCGTGCTCAACCGGATCGAGGAGGGGGCAACTGCGGCGCACGCCGCCAGCGCGTCGGTGACAGCCGCCTGCTCCTCGGCCGTCGGCGACTGACGGTAGAAGAGGGAAGCGTGGGCATAGACGCACCACAGTGCGGCCTCGGCCGTGTACGCGGCCCCGTCCTCGGTGTCCGGTCCGAGGTCGCTGGCCCGTGCCGCCAGGCTCATGGCCTGGCGGGCTAGCGGAACGGGGGAGGCGTATGCGGGGTCCGAGGCGCCGGAGGTCGGCGTCTGAAGGAAGGAGAGGAACAGGAGGGGCAACCATACGACCATATAATGAGTATACGCTACGGCGGTACTGACTGGTTCGGAGAGGGAAGGCGGGCGGTACAGTGATGGCTCTCGCGAAGCTCGGCCTCGCGGCGGTAGTCCTGGCGATGCTACTGGCGGGGGGGATGTGCCCCGGCAGCCAGCCGGGCGCTGGCGGCGTCACAAGCTCGGGACTCTTCGTCTACATTGTCCGCGCCGGTGGCGGCAGCTCGCTCTGGGTGGGCAACCGTGAGGGCAGCATCCTGAGCCAGCTCGGTGTAGGCTTCTACCCACCCTGCACGCCGACGGATGGCGTGAGCCTGTCACCCGACCGGGAACGCGTGGCCTTCGCCATGCCCACCGATGGACAGCTCAACGACATCTACGTGATCGCCAGGAACGGCCAGTCGCCCCCTATCAACATCACGAACACCCCAAGCGTGAACGAATCCGACCCCGACTGGTCTCGGGAGGGCAACAGCATCGCGTACGCCGCGAACGGTGACATCTGGAGCGTACGGCCCGATGGGAGCGCCCAGAGGAACCTCACGAACACGCCAGATCTGGTGGAGGCCGACCCCTCCTGGTCGCCCGATGGATCGCGGATCGCCTATACGTTGAACCCGGACCTGCCCAACTCGGAGATCGAGACGATAGACCTGGATACTGCCACGCGAACACCCGTCGCCGCCGACAAGGACCTGGATGAGTTCGGCCCGAGCTGGTCGCCCACGGGTGGCCGCATCGCGTTCTCCGGCCGGCCGATTGGCAGCCAGGTTACCGCCGAGGTCGTGGACATCTACGTGGTGGAGCTCGCCACAGGCCAGCGTCGCAACGTGACCAATGCTAGGGGGGACGTATTGTGTGTCGGCCCGGCTTGGTCGCCGGATGAGGCGCAGATCGCCTTCCGTGGTACCCGCAAGGGCGAACCCTACTCGCATATCTGGTCGGTGCGCCCGTCGGGCAGCGGCGCGGGGCTCCTGGTCTCCGAATCCGGCCGGTCGGAGACGCACGTCGACTGGCGTTAGCAGGGCGGAAACGCAGGAGCCGCTCGCCCGAGGCGAAGCGGCTCCGTGGTCTCGCTGATCTGGGGCGCTACTCGGCCTCGGTCTCCTCGGGCGGCGCGGTTCCCTCGTCCACAGGGGCCTCGCCGAGGTCCAGTTCGTTTACACGCAAGCTAGCGAGGTCCATGGTACCCACGCCTATCTCCGCCGCCAGGGGGATGTGGTCCACCTTGGTGGAGATCTCATCGTCACTCATGCCGAACACCTGGGCAGCCCGATAGTCGCAGGCAACGATGTCAGTTCCGGCGATGCAAGTCATCATGGGCACGCCGTCCACGTCGTCGCGGCCACGGGGACCGCTCTCGTCTGTCAGGACGTAGGTGCAGTCGACGACGGTGAGCTGGATCCGGTCCTTCAGCATCAGGCCGAGGTCGGCGATGGCCTGATGGATGTCGTCGCTCCCTTCGCCCCCGCCAGAGGCGTAGCCCTCAGAACTCCCGCCGTGATAGCGGCCCCGTTCCCGGATGACCCCCATGAGGTTCTTGAGCCCGATGGAGAGGCCCGTGAGGGAGTGAAGTTTGAGGACGGGGGCGTTGATAAAGACGTCCGCGGCGAGCACGTCGAAGGCCACCTGCTCCTCGCCCATGTGGGGGAGCATCCTCACGCCATCCACGAAGTCCACCGTCTCCCACATCTGGTTCGCCGAGCCGGCGAGCTCGATGAAGTGACCGCCGGCTTCCTCGGTCGCCTCCTTGAGCATGTTCCAGGACAGGGGATCGGCCGCAAGGGGGTGGTCGATGGCGAAGACGTCCTTCGCACCGGCCTCGAAGCACATCGAGACAAGCTCCCGTAAGGCGTCGGGGTGGGTGTTGGCGCCCGAACCCGGAGCCCTGTCCCAACTGGCGTTGGGCTTCAGGCATACCGTGGCGCCCTTGGTGACGAACCGCGCGATGCCGCCCAGACCGTCCACCGCCGCTCGGGTCAGTGCCGCCACAGACTCGCTCCCCCTGGCCACGCAGAGATCGTGGGTGCCCTGGGACACGGCACTCGCTACCGCCCCAGCCCCGCCCCCAACCGTCGTAACCTGGCCGCCGCCTCCACCCTTCGAGCACCCCATGAGGGCGCTGGCGCCGAGAGCCGCGCCCGAAGCCAGTGACCCCGCCGTCTTCAGGAACTGCCTGCGATTGCTGCGCGCCATGCTTGTCTACCTCCTCGGGTTCCTCGGCGCGCCGATGGGCGAACGCCTCAGCCTCTCCTGCCAGTCCTTCGCTCTACCGGGGGCTCAGCCTTCCGGCGAGCCTACCCCGCCGCGCTCGCTGGCGCCAGCGTCCATGACATCAGGCGACAGAAGCGCAGGATGCGCGAGACGTCCATCTCCGGGTCGTGGCACGGCCAGTGAGGCATCTGGTCGATGGGCCCGGCCATGCCCTCGGCGACCGCCGGCCAAGGGGCCGCGCTCCGCGGCTGATGGCTCCGCGGCGCACTTCGGCCGTCGAGATAGGCCTCGGCGATCAGGACCAGGGCCGAGCCCAGGCCGATAGCCGTGCCGGGCGCCTCGTGGGGAAGATGGCCCGTGGCCTCCGTGGCGCGCCGCAGTGTGAGAGCCAGGTCGATGACCCGGGAGCGGTCCAAAGGACCGTCGCTGGGCCGCTCGGGCGGCTCCCAGAGAGGACCCAACGGGGAGCGCAACGCCACAGTAGCGGGCCTACGCCCTCTGCCACGTTCGGACACCAGAGCCTCAGCGAGTGCCAGCAGTCCCTCTCCCGCGGACAGCGCCCGGGTGTAGACGGGGCCTCCCTCGTCAAGGACCTTAGTGGCGAAGGCCTTCAGATCGCGTGCCTGAACCTCAGTCGGACGGTCGCCATACCGCTCCACGAGGTCTGCCACGGTCACCACCTCGAAGCCCTTCAATCGGGCCATGCGATGAAACAGGAGCCCCAGGTGCCCCTTCACGGTGGCCACTTCCTCCGGGGGCAGGCGCCTCGGCCCGCGGAGGTCCTCGTGGAGGGCGTTCCGACCGCCGTAGTAGGACACGTCAGCGAACTCCTCGCAGACGGTCCGATGAGGATGGCCGAAGAGCGCAGCCAGTTGCACGCCCGCCTTGCGGTCGATCTCCAGTCTGGCGGCCACATCATCGAGGTGCTCCACGAAGCGCGGCTCGCGGTACCGCGTATCGAGGGCGTAGTTGGCCTGAGAGTTGAAGCATAGCGCCCCGCAGTACCAGTAGAAGGGCGTCTCGGGCAGAACGACCAGCGAGTCCCAGAATGCCTTTCGCTCGAGCGCGCAGGCGCAAAGGATCTGGGCCCCGTAGTGCATTCCGTGGCGCGTGAGGCCGGTGCATCGCCCGAAGGTCCGCTCCAGGAGCCGAAAGCCCGGGGCCTCGCGCGCCAGCGTCAAGGCAACGCCATCGACCCAGTCGGTCGTGGTGAGCATCTCCGCGGTGGTGGGATGGATAGAGCCGTAGTTGAAGTGGAGCAGTGGGTCATGGTACCGGGCAATCTCACGGATCACGTCAGTCCGTCCGCGCCCCACGAGGCTGCGGACCTTCTCGCCCATGATGCAGAAGGTGGCTTTCAGCCCAGCAGCTCGCGCCGAACGCGCGATATGGAGGATGATGTCGTCGGAGCCCGCATCGGGCGGGGAGAGGTAGTCCTCGGTATCCCAGTATGAGACCAGCGGAACGCGCCTTGCCATGGCAACCTCCTCGGGAGCGGCCGCGCGGCCGTGACTCCCTGATACCGCCGTTGATACGGCCTCGGGCGCGCCAGTTCCTGCGGTGGGTGGTTGCGATTGGCGCGCCGACTCAGGCCCCAAGAGCCCACGCCAGCGTGCGCATGGCCACGCAGGCGAAGACAACCGCACACGCGGAGAGGATGCTCGTGACGCGCAGTTTGCGGCGCTCAGCCTCCAACTCGAACTCCTCGGGCGCATCGTCGGGGGCAGACCAGTAGGGAGGGCAGACGATGCCGCCCGCCTCCTCGATCGCGTAGTGCGCGCGGGCCCGGACCCGGGGGGCGGGGCCGAGGTAGCCATTGGCGGGAGCGCCCTGGAGCACCGTTCCCCGCCTGGGTGGCCGGGGTCTACGATGGGCGTGGTCGGTGGAGCATCGCTGCCGGAGAGACGCGGCGCGATGGGGGCCACTCCGCCCGATAGCGGCGCGGTTCGTCTGGTTCAGCATGGGGTCATACCACTCGTATGAGGGCGTGCCATGTGGCCTCGAGGAACCAACCCGGCAACCCTGGGATCGCCATGTGCCGCTCTTCCGGCGTTCTGACGTGGGGCCGGACCGGACGGTCCAGCACGTTCATTCTACCCCACAACGAGCCCGTCGTAAGCCACCTCAATGCCGTAGGCGGTGTATATCTCCACCAGTTGGTCATGGTTGGCGTGCCCATTGTGGCTGAAGTGGGTCACGATCAGTCGCGGCGAGTCGCTGAGGCAGCCCAGTTCGCCCAGTCGGGCCGCGAACTTCGCGACCCAGGGAGCCCCCATGTGGCCGCCGTTCTGGTCGTACCGGCCGCAGGTGCCGTCGATGAGGGCCACATCCACACGGCGTCCCGCGATGAACTCCCACGTCTCTTCTTGCCAGAAACCGGTGTCGTTGGCCACCAGCAGGCTTCGGTCCGGCTCCTCGATCAGGAAGTTCAGAGCATCCTCCTCGCCGCCATGCTCGGCTTTGAGCGTCGTCAGCCGCAGGTCCGGACAGACCTGCACCTCCTGGAATGAGTGGATCTCGCGTAGCTCGATCCGCATGGCCTCCAGGTTCCCTAGGCGTTGGCGCGCCGATTCGAGCACCCGGTCGTTACCGTATATGGTCAGCGGCGGGAAGCCCTCGGGAAGGACGCAGAAGCCTGGGCGGCGGTAGGCGAGCTCCTCAGGAAGCCAGTGGTCCTGGTGGCTGTGGGTGATGAGGAGATGCTGGAGGTAGGCGTAGTCCTGGCCCATGGCGCGCATGTGGAAGTGGGAGTCGGGGCCGAAGTCGACCCGCACATCCTGTCCCAACTGATAGGCGGCGCGGGTGCGGAGGTCCTTGCCCCCCAGCTCCCACGCACGCCGGCACGTGTCGCACACGCAGTGGATAGCGGGGATAGCTTCGGCGGCGGCGGTGCCGCAGATGGTAAGGCGTCTCGCCATGGTCTAGTTTCCTCTCGTTCGGGCCTGTTGGCGTGGGCTCCGGTGGGCCTCCGCGGTCTCTGGCATTCTGCATTGGGCGGCCCATGGACAGGGTTGCCAGGGCGGCGCAATGCTGTACTATTGCTGTAGACGATGGATGGTCCTCCCGCCCACAGCGGGCAGTCTCCCGCGCGTAAGCCGCAGGAAGGGTCTGAGCACGATGAGTGTGGAGCGTTCCACCTGGACGAACAAGGTTGATCTAGCCAAGATGCTCGAGGGTGGCGTCATTATGGATGTCACCGATGCGGCCCAAGCCAGGATAGCGGAGGACGCTGGCGCAAAGGCCGTCATGGCGCTGGAGCGCGTTCCGGCCGACATACGGGCGCAGGGCGGCGTGGCTCGCATGTCCGACCCCGAGAAGATCATCGAGATCCAGGAGACCGTGTCGATCCCCGTGATGGCGAAGTGCCGCATCGGACACATCGCCGAGGCGCGCATTCTGCAGGCCCTCAAGGTCGACTTCATCGACGAGTCAGAGGTGCTCACCCCGGCGGACGAAGAGTTCCACGTCTACAAGCATGACTTCGCGGCGCCCTTCGTGTGCGGCTGCCGCAATCTGGCGGAGGCGTGCCGTCGTATCGGCGAGGGCGCGGCGATGATGCGGACCAAGGGAGAGGCAGGCACCGGCAACATCGTGGAGGCGGTGCGGCACATGCGCCGGGTCATGTCGGAGATACGCCGGGTGCAGTCCATGCCATCCGATGAAGTGATGAGCTTCGCCAAGGAGATCGGGGCGCCGTACGAGGTCCTCCTGCAGGTACGGGAGCTTGGCAAGCTGCCGGTCCCGAACTTCGCGGCCGGCGGCATAGCGACTCCCGCCGACGCGTCCCTCATGATGACCCTCGGCGCAGAAGCGGTCTTCGTGGGCTCGGGCATCTTCAAGTCAGATAACCCCGCCGCCCGGGCCAAGGCTATCGTAGACGCGACGACATTCTGGAACGATCCACAGCGGCTAGCGGAGATCTCCAAGGGCCTCGGCACGCCGATGGCAGGGCTCGAGGTTACCAACATGCCCGAAGAGGAGCGTCTCGCGGGTCGCGGCTGGTAACGCGGCCGTCAGACTGACCTCCGGATCCATGGATCGCACTCCATCAGTACGTGTAGGGATCGACGTCGGGGGCACGTTTACCCACGCCGTGGCGTTGGCGAGCGCCGATGGCACGGTGCTCGGGAAGGTCCGGGTGCCCACCACCCACCGCGCGGCTGAGGGCGTGGCGCTCGGGGTGGCCCAAGCTCTTCGGCGGCTGCTCGATGAGGGTTCCATCCGTGCATCTCAGATTGCCTTCGTCGCACACTCCACCACCCAGGCGACCAACGCGCTGCTCGAGGGTGATGTGGCTCGGGTTGGCGTTCTCTGTCTCGGGCAAGGGCTGGAAGGCGCCAAGGCCCGACGGGACACGGACCTTGGGAAGCTCGACCTGCCCTCAGGTTCCGTGGACGTGCCGCACCGATACCTGGATCGGCAGTGCGAGGGCGAGGGCGCTGAAGAGCGGTTAGCACGCGAACTCGCTTCCCAGGGTGCGCAGGTGCTCGTCGCGGCGGAGGCTTACTCGGTGGATGACCCCTCTGGCGAGCTCGCCGCGATGGAGGCTGGTCGCCAGGTGGGGCTTCTCGCCACAGGCACGCACGAGGTCTCGGGGCTCTACGGCCTGAGGGCGCGGACCAGGACCTCCGTCATCAACGGCTCGATTCTCCCGAAGATGATGTCGGCCGTGGAGGCTACGGACTCGGCGGTCCGAGCCCTCGGCATCTGCGCGCCGTTGATGATCGTGCGCTCCGATGGCGGGGTGATGACGGCGGACGAGGTGTCGATCCGGCCGGTACGGACGATCCTCTCGGGGCCGGCGGCGGGTGTGGCAGCGGCGGTCGTCCATCTCGGCATCGCGGATGGTGTGTTCGTGGAGGTCGGGGGCACGAGCACGGACATTTCGGTCATCGTCGATGGTCGGGCTCGTGAGCGGACGGCGACTATCGGGGGCCATCGCCTGCACCTGCGTACCCTCGACATCGAGACAATCTCCGTGGCCGGCGGTTCCATGCTTCGCGCCTCTCGCGATGGAGCCGTGGAGGTCGGCCCGCGCAGCGCCCACATCGCCGGCCTGCCTTACTACTGCTTCGACCCCGAGGCACAACCCTCTGAGGCCGAGTGGATCGCGCCATTGCCGGGCGACCCCGCTGAGTACATCGTGCTGCGCTCCGGCGATGCGCGCTGGGCCTTCACCGTGACGTGCGCGCAGCGAACCCTGGATGGGCACTGCCCGCCAGTCGGCGCCGAGGCCGCGGCGAAGCTGCTGGGCACCTCGGGCGAGGCGTTGTGCCGGTCGATGCTGCGGGCCGCGGGTCAGCGCGTTGCCGAGGTGGTCCGACGCGTTGCGGAGGAGGCGAACCTGTCAGGCGCGCGGCTTCGTCTCATCGGCGGCGGAGGCGGCTGCGATGCCGTGCTGCCGGCGGCCTCCGAGGCGCTGAACGTGTCGTGGCAGAGGTGCGAAGATGCCGACGTGATATCGGCGATCGGAGTCGCTCGCGCGGTGTTGCGGGAGTCCGTGTCGCGGAACATCGCGGCACCCACAGAGGACGATCTGGCGGCGTTGCGCGCCGAGGTCCTGGCCGCCCTGGTGCGCATGGGCGCCGCGGCGGAGCGGGTGGAGGTGCAGGTCGAGCTGGATGCGGCGGCGGGGATCGCGACGGCTACGGGGACGGCACCCGCGAACCTGGAGACGGTCCCCGTCGATGCGCGAACCTCGGAGGATGTCGAGGCTTCAGCCAGGCGAGCTATGGGTCTTGCCAACGAGGCGCCCCTCGATCTGCTCTGCGAGGTCGGCGACCTGCGGGTGTACCAGTCTCGGGTGAAGCGCGCGGGGATCGGAGGGCTCCTCGGGGGGCGCCGCGAGCCGGTGGCTGTCGTCGACGGGTGCGGTCGAGTCCGGCTGCAGCGCGAGCATGCGACGGTCGTCGTTGCTGACCGGGAGGGCACAAGCCAGGCGTTGCGAGGGCTCGTCGAGTACGGCGACCACGGGGCTCGGGTGCCGCCGACCGTGGTGGTGCTGGCCGGGCGGCTCCTGGACCTGGGTGGGGTGCCGGAGGTGGAGGCCGCAGAGGCGCTGGTTCGCGCGGAGCTGGCGGGCTATCCCGCGGCGATGCCTGTGGCATTCGTCCGTGGCGACCGCTGACCACCGCCAAGCAGGTTACCTGGCTCGAGCTAGAACCTGTCGAAGCGCGCGTAGAAGTAGGGCCGCCGGGGGAAGAGGGCTTCGAGGATCTCGGTCCGATCAGCGCCGATCCAGGAAAGCGAGCCATCGGTGATGAGGTCGCCCGCGTCGGAGCGCCCCAGGACCAGCTTGAGGAGCACCTCGGAGGTCAACTCGCCATCGGTCGGACCCGTCGCCGCCTCTGCCGTCACCGGCGTCCCGAGGCTGATCCGGACCCGCTGGATCTCGCAGTCGAGGGTTAGCGACGGCGGGAGGCTTCCGGTGAGCCGTCTGAGGCGGATGGCCAGCTCCGCCCCAGCCGCGTTGAGCAGTCCGGCGGGGTCGACGATCCGGAACATGGCGCCGGTGTCAGCCTCGGGGGAGAGTTCAGTGGCACTCGCAACCAGGGCCTCCGCAGGATGACCCTCGCCGCAATCGACCTCGACGCACTCCTTGCCCGCCTCGCGAGCCGCCTCGATGAAGGCGTTGACGAGATCGGATACGCAGGCCTCGTGTCCGGGGAGATAGCACACCTCGTCAATGGCGCATCGGCTCGGTGGGAGGTTGGCGATACGGCCCCTGAGGTAGCCGCACACTCTGCCGTCGCGCATCGCCCGCGTCGTGGCGCCATGATCCTCGGTAATGAACTCGTCATCGGTCCACGATCCGTTCACTCGCCAGTACTCCGGCGACCGGTCGAGGGCACCGACCCAACCCGCGGCCCACTGTTCGTAGATGCCCGGAGCCTCGGGAAGGCCCTCAGGAACAGTCGTATTCTCGATGGCGTAGAGCCCCGAGGGCTGCGGAGCCTCCTTGGGCAGCGGACCCAGAGTGGACGCGAAGGGGATGGTGGTCCAGCCTAACCGGGCGTAGAACTCGTTGATCCCCGTATAGAGCAGGGACAGGTGGTAACCGTCTTGCCGCATGAGGCCGATGGCCTCGTTCAGCAACGCCGTCGAGAGGCCTTGCCCACGGAAGTCGGGATGGGTGGCCACATGCCCGATACCGCCCATGGTGAGGCGGGATACCCCGTAGTGGACAGGGCGGCGGTGGACCTGCACGTTGGCGACGACGTGGCCATCCACCAGGGCGAGACGGGTGTTCCGCTGGTCTCTCCACGGGTCTTGAGTGATGATGTTGTGGAACCACTTCCTCCCTCCTCGGAAGACCAACTCCAGGAGGTCCACAACGGCTTCCATCTCGTCCTCGCGGGCATGCCGCAGCTCAACCGCCATGGCGTCCCCACCCTCTCCTCCGCCGTCCAGCCCGACGTGTCCGCCCTAAGTGGTCCTAAGACCCTGCCAGACCTTCGCCTGCACCTCCAGCGCCACATTCAGGGCCTGCAGCCCGGCGCGGCCGTCGGGCTGCGGGGCCTGCCCCTTGCGTATGCCGTCGAGGAACCCCTGAAGCTCGTTCTGCAGGGGCTCCTGAGCGGGCACGAGGATCTGTTCCACCTGGCTCCCGATGGTGTACCCCTCGCGGTCGGCGGATAGCACTGACCGACCGTCACGCACCACCGTTACGTCGCGCGCGGCAAGGTCAAGTCGGTATTGGGCCTTGCGGCTGTATAGGACGCCGGTGCGGACACGAGCCTGGCTCACGGCCGATGCGGTCAGGGTGGCCGTGGCGCCGTTCTCGAATCGGAGGATCGCGGTTACGTGGTCGATGAGCTCCTCGCGGATCGTCTGTCCCACGGCGGCAACCTCGACAACCTGCGAGCGGGTGAAGCTGAGGGCGAGATCGATATCGTGGATCATCAAGTCCAGCACGATATCAACCGATCGGTCACGGCCCGTCACGGGGCTCAGCCGTTGAAAGGCGCAGTCGAACACCTGGTCGCCGTTGATCATCGTCAAGGCGGTCATCACGGCGGGGTTGAAGCGCTCGACATGACCGGTCATCAGGAAGACGCCCTGCTCATCGGCGAGCGCCACCAGCTCCTCAGCCTCCTGGCGTGAGGCGGCTAGAGGCTTCTCGAGAAGGACGTGGCATCCGGCAGCCAAGCAGCGTTTGCCGACCTCGCCATGGGTGATCGTCGGGGAAGCGACGACGACGGCATCGACCCATTCGCAGAGCTCCTCGATGGAGCCCGCGGCCTTGACTCCGTAGGACTCGGCCACCTCGGTTGCGCGCGCGGCGTCTGGGTCGTAGATGCCCGCAAGCCGACTGCCAGCCAGCATGGAGGCCACGCGGACATGGCGTCCTCCCATGACCCCCGTTCCCGCCACGCCTACCCTGATGGTGCTGAGATCACTCGCCATGCTCAGATCATCCTCCGCTGCCCATGGGCCGGATTGCTAGACGGCGTGGGGGCCTCGCCCGATGGCGAGAAACCGCAGGCCAGCCCCTCTTGCGGCGTCGGGTTCGAACACCCTTCGCCCATCGACCAAGACTGGTGTGCGGAGTGCCGCCCGCAGTTGTCCCAGATCGACCTCGCGGAAGGCGTCGTGGGCCGTGATCACTCCGACGGCGTCCGCTCCGGCTGCCGCCTCCAGAGCGTCCTGCGAGACGAGGAACTCCTCCAGCCGATCCACATACGGATCCACAACCCGCACCTCGGCGCCCTCTGACACCAGTGCTCGGGCGCACGTGAGCGCCGGGGTATTCCTCAGGTCATCGGTGTTCTCCAGGTATGACGCGCCCCAGAGAGTCACAACCGAGCCCGCCAGTTTCCGGCCCTCGCGTTCGAGAGCCTTGCCTATCAGCCCTGCCATATGCAGCGGCATACTGTCATTCAGGCGCCGCGCGGAGGGCATGACTGTCGGTTCGAAGCCCCGGACAGGCGAGCAGAGCAGCCACGGGTCTTTCGGGATGCAGTGGCCGCCAACACCCGCTCCCGGTAGATGGACGTTTCTCCCCGGGCTGGAGTTCACTAGGTCCCGGACTTCATACACGTCCGCCCCCAGCTCCTCGCAGATGAGCGCTAGCTCGTTGGCGAAGGCGATCTGCACATCGCGGTACGCGTTCTCGGCTGTCTTGGAGATCTCCGCCACGAGCGCCGTTGTCGGGTGTAGCGTGCCTGAAGTGACGTGCTCGTAGATGGCCATCGCCCTGCGGGCGCACGCCGGTGTAACGCCGCCCACCACTCGATCCATGGTGCTGATGTTGCGGAGCAACCGGCTCGGCATCACGCGTTCGGGGCAGTGGACCAGATTGTAGTCGACCCCTGGGGTCCACGCGCGAACGCTTGCGATGGCCGGCTCGACGAGGCTGCTGATCGTGCCCGGCGCAATGGTGGACTCGACGACCAGGAGCACTCCACGGCCTAAGTGAGGAGCGATGCCCTCAAGCGCGGCCCTCAGAGCCTTGTATCGTGGCCGGTTATCCGACGGATCCACAGGCGTCTCGACGGCGATGAACACCGCCGTCGCGTCGGCGAGGTCGGCTGGATCTGTTGTCGTCGTGAAAGCCTCCTGCCGCGCAAGGTCGGCGAGGAGATCGTCTAGAGCAGGCTCGGCGCCCTCGAAGGGCATCTCGCCGCGTCCAGCTTTGGCTACCTTCTGTGCATCGATGTCGTAGCCGATGGGCTTCAAGCCGGCGCGAGCAAGAGCGCAGAGGAGGGTCAGCCCCACGTAGCCTATACCGACAACCGCGGCACGCTCCTCAAGCGGGGCAGGGGCAGGGTTCGATTGGTCCATGGCGGCTCCTAGGATTCGCTCGATACTCGACCTGGGGCTGGGTCATCTCGCCTGGGCAGGCACCCGGGGCGGAGGCAGGAACTCGCCCGCCTCGTCGATGCGGTACGCCGTGCCGCAGGCAGGACATGTCACCTCCTGACCCCTGTAGTCGTACGGAATCGGCACCTCCACCACCCGCCGTCCGCAGTAACAGACACGTCCGACGAGGCGAGCCGGAGACCCCACGACAAGGCCGAAGGCAGGTACGTTTCGGGTGACAACCGCGCCGGCGGCCACCATGGAGTAGGCGCCGATGCGCGTGCCGCAAAGGATGGTGGCATGGGCGCCGATTGCCGCACCGCGCTCGACCCACGTTGGGACCAGGTTCCATTCGGGGTTGTACGAGCGGGGATACATGTCGTTGGTGAAGGTCATGTGCGGTCCGAGAAAGGCGTCGTCCTCGACGGTGACGCCCGCATAGACCGATACGCCGTTCTGAACCTTCACACCGCTACCGATCCTGACGTCGCAGTCCACGAAGACGCTGTTGCCAAGGACACAGTCATTGCCGATGACGGCCCCGGAGCGGATGTGGGCGAAACGCCAGACGCGCGTGCCCTCCCCCAGAACGGCGCCCTCTTCGACGTCGGCTAACTCGTGAATGTACGTACGGTCCGCGCTCACTGGTGGAGTACTCCCCCGCTCGTCGATTCCCGCCGCGGCGGGATGCCTGAACGCCTTCCTGATGCCGAGGCAGTCTCGGCGCCACAGCCGCCGTGCGCCGGATTCTTCGGAAGGGTCGCGACGGCTCCTCCCGCAGGCGGTTCGGCTAGCCTCGATCATCCTGCCACAACTCCGCGCCGAAGGCATCCCAGGGGAGGCGCCCTTCGTTGGGATCGGCTCGGTTGAACTGCTGGCTCGAGAGGTAGAGCAGTACCGCCCCCTCGGGCCCGGCGCGGTACCCGTGAGCGACACCGGCCGGAATGTGAAGCAACTGAGGGGTCTCTCCTGAGAGGATCACCGCACGGCGCGCCCCTACTGTGGGCGAGCCAGCACGCACGTCGACCAGCCAGACCTTCAGGGCGCCCGTGATGACGCACCATAGTTCATCCTGACGCACCTTGGGATGGACGTGAAAGGCGTTCACTCGTCCGGGAGCGGCCGCAGAGACGGACACCTGGCGGGGCTCGAACGACACCGGCAGCCCATCCACGATGCCTTCAGAGAGCCTGGCAAGCTCCATGAAGGAGCCCTCCAGGGATAGATGCCTCGCGAGTGGCGCCAGGAAGACGCCCTCGATCTCCGCAGGGGGATCGTAGGTCTGGAAGGTGAGCGACTGAGCAGCCACCTTCTCCAGCGGGATCTCCATGCTACTCACCAGCTCTCCTTCAGGGCCCGCCACCGGTCGATATTCAGTGAGGTGTCGGCCGGTAGCTGCACGGGCAGGTCAGCGCGTCGTCCCGGCCGCACGTTGGGGCGGCTTCGACGGGCTAGATCGTACACCGATTTGCGCTCTGTCGCGATATGAAGGGTCTGGTATGGGATCGCCTCGAAACGCCCGACCGCGAGGGCGATCTCCGGCGCAATCACGTCGATCGTGTCCTGGCTTGTGAAGGCGTCGGTGACGGCCATCTCGTAGGGCCACTGGCGCGGGCGGAAACTGGTGCGGATCACCAGGTGCTCAGGGGCCACCCGCGCCACCGCCTCGGCCACGAGTTTGGTCAGGGCATAGTAGTTGCGAACCGGACCCAGAGGGTCATCCTCGCGGTAGTCGCCGGTCGTGCCGTCGAAGACGTAGTCGGTCGAGATGTGCACTAGTTGGATGCCACGGTCCTCGCAGAGGATCGCGACGTTCCGTGTGCCCTCTACATTGAGCCGCCAGCAGGCCAGTCGATCCTTCTCCGCGCCCGCTACGTCGGTGTAGGCGGCCGCGTGCACGATGCATCGTGGCCGCTGCCGGGCGATAGCGGCCTCCATCGAGGCTCGATTCGTAACATCGAAGTCGTCGACGTCCGTCGCTCGGATCCCGGGCATCAGCCCGACGAGCTCAGTGCCCAGGCGGCCACGAGCGCCGGTCAGCAGGATGTGTGAGTAGTCATCGGCCACGTCGCGGGTCGTTCCTACGGTTGCTCCGGGACGACGTACAAGGGCCCGAAGGGGTGCCCGGGCTCCAGCGTCAGAACCAGAGCCTCGCCCTCCAGGCGGCTCGGGATCTGCGCCCCCCGGCTGCCAGGTCGCGGTCCTTCGGCGACCACGGTCACCGACGCGGGCAGACCCGCCGCCGGCACGCGAAGCTCGCCGTCGACGCCAGCGTAGATGGTCATGACCGCCCCTCCCGGAACGCGGCAATCCTCCCGCACGGGCGCCCACATGACGCCTCCAGAGGGCTGATCGGTGAACCGCCAGGTCTTGCCGTCAACGGTGATCTCCGCGCAGGCTTGGCCCGCGAAGGCGACCATGTTGCCAGTATCATCCACGCGGAAGCTCATCACGCCATGGCCCACGTAATCCACGGTGTGGCCCCATACTCGGTACCCCTCCAGGCGCATCTCCCGTGGGGGAGGAGGGTTGTCCCGTAGCACTTCTTCGTCCTCCTCGGGACGCCGTCCGAAGCCACCGCCCCAGCTCTCCTCATAGCCGCGGAGGTGGGGGCTGACGGAGATGGCGCCGTTCGGGAAGCGGCAGGCGAGCCAGTCGCCCGTGCGCGAGAGCACCTCCGTGTTGTCGTTCGCATCTGAGAAGGCGCCCGTGCCGCCGTACGAGCCCAGGGAGTAGAGGATCTCGAACCAAGTGCGCTGGTCGTAGCCCAGGCTGCCGGACTGGTCGTCCCGAGGCCGGAAGCCCAGGAAGGTGGCGCTGCCCCCAGAGTTCGCTCGCCTCTGGGTGCCGACGATGTCTCGCTTACACCGTGCCGCGACCTCGGTCCCATCCCGGGGCGTGACCGGATAGGTGAGATCCACCAAAAGGTCCGTCAAGATGATCATCTCGCTGACGCTCTCCAGCGGCCCCTCGAACCGCACTAGACGCCCCGGGGTGACCCACCCACCTCGGGGCACCGGTACGTGATCGACGCCGAACAGGTTCTGCCAGCGCTCCAGGAGCGGCTCACCCTCGAAGCTGAGCAGGGGCGGCGGCCCGGACCAGACAACCCTGCCGCCCTGGTCGACCAGCTGCTCCATCAGATCGAGCAGGGCTGCGGGGGGATGGGGCTCGAAGAGGGCCGCGAGGGTGGTGAACCTCCGCCCGGCGATGATCAGGGCCCCGTCCTCAACCTTGCCCATCTCCACCGCTTGCCACGCGGGGATGTAGTTCGCGTAGCCGTACTGGGTCATCCAGGAGCCGAAGCGCTCATCCGCACTCACAAGGTCGAGGGGGTACAGCATCATCACGTCAACGTCGCGGTGCTGCATGTCCTGCACGGTGTTGTGCTGCGGGCTCGAAGCCGTGCCGAAGGCGGATTGCAGCCAACCGTGTCGCATGGTTATCTCCTGGGGGCTTCCCCAGTGGGCGGCATAGGAGAAAGGCACCTCGTTGACGATGCCCGTGGAGCAGCCGAGGGCGAGGCCGTAGTAGTTGCGGTCCAACCATCCGCCCTCGGAGTGGTCATTGCCGGTGCCGGTCAGGAACTCGCCCCACTTGAAGTAGTCGTGGCAGGCGGCTGAGGCCTGGTGGACCGTGCATGACCAGATGAAGTTCGAGGTGTACTCGTACATGTTCCGGGCCCCGTGGTCGTGGCCCGTGTCCCACCTGTCGATGGTGGGGCTCTCCGCCCATGTGGCGTGGGCGCGGCTCTCGAGCTTGTGCCCCATCGCCCTCTCCATGTAGCGTTTCGCGTCCACGAAGAGATCGACCACACCATCTTGCAGCAGCTTGTAATAGCGCGCTCGGAGGAGAGAGGTCCGGCGGATATCCTCGGGCGTGGGCCCAAGGACGTGCATCATGCCCTCCTTGGCTCGGAGGTCGTTGCGGGTATCCTCTTGGCCGCGGCAGAAGTAGACGAGGTACTTCGCGAAGTCCTCGTACTCCGCTCCGTACTCCTCGGCGAACCGCCGCCGGAGGCCATCACTGACATAGCGGAGCGCGAACTCCCCGTTGTCATGATGGGTGAAGTAACCCCAGTCCTGCTGAATGTGCATCTCATCGGAGTAGAGGGCGTTGAAATGAACCCCGCGGTCCACATACATGTCCACGAGGCCCTTTAGGAAGGGCAGCGCCTGCTCGCTGAAGTAGTCCATCTCGGGGGTGCGGTAGCTCTGTACGACGAGCACACGGTTCAGGTCGCCGACGTCCGCCCTCCCTTGGCCCGAGACCTCGATGCGAACCGCCGCGTAGTCGCCCAAACGGACGCGCGTGCCCTCCCAGACCTCGACCTGGGCAGCGTCGGTGATCTCCACGATGTCGGCGGGGTCGACCGCGAGGTAGGGAGTCCCCGGCACCGGCCTCTCGCGGAAGGCGAAGACCCTCACGCCGGCGTCCTCGGTGGAGAGCGGCCCCTTGTTGTTGCACCACTGGAGCTGCCGCCAGAGCTGAACGCTGAAGGCGCCCGTCTGGGGATCTCGCAGGCCCTTTCGGTAGTGCATCCAGACGCCGGACTCACCAGTCTGATCGCGGTAGCCAGGTCCGATCTCCAGGGGGCTGAGGAGGCTCAATTCCAGCGCGAGGCCGTACCCCGCGGCGAACTTGGCCACCTTGGCGATGTGGTCGGCGTACTCCTCGGTGTCCGGCATGAGGCGGCGTGGCGTGTCCTGACCCGGGCGGTACTGCTTGAAGAAGTGGTCGAAGGAGATGAGCAGGGTCCTTTGGCCGGCGGCCCGAGCCCTCTCGCAGATGGCGCGGAGGCTGTCCTCTCTCTTGTCGAAGGTGAGGGAGAGGTCGAGGACGGCGTCCGGATCAGCGGACAGCGTCTCCAACTCGGCATCGCTGACGAGGATAATGGCCTGCTTGCCAAGCTGGAACGCGAAGGGACCGGGGTAGCTCACAAGCTCGCCTACGTACAGGTTTTCGGGTACTGACATGTCTGCAGTGTCCTCCTGAGGTAGGGCGGCTCCGGCCAGAAGGGCGGCAATGGCGAAAGCCGCGGCAATGGGACGGCTGAGGGTGTTCATGGACTCATCCTTGCGGTCGTTGTGCCCACAGGGTTCCCGGACCGGAGCTTGAAGACCTGCGGCGACGGCATGTCCGTAGGCCGCACGGCTCAGGCGGCGCACCGCCTCACGAACCGAGCAGCGCCCCCGCGAAACATCAGGCTCGAGTGCTGAGGCCCCTTCACGCTCCGGCGCGCTCAGGGACGCGGCCGCGTTCGGCGGCGCCTCACGAACCAGACCACACTCGCCGAGACCACCAGGATGCAGCCACCCCATACCCAAGGCGACCGAATGCCATTGTGCACCGCAACCCGGCCTAGGGTCGCGGCTTGGTTCGCCATGGGGGCACCGGCGCCCGCCCAGCCTATGCTCTCGATCTGACCGGACAGCGCATCGATCTCGCAGACATACGGGTACAGTGGACTTCCATCCGGGTAGACCAGATCTGACTCCGGCGCTTGCAGCTTGACGTACCACCTGAACACGCCCCGCCACTGCCCGAGGCGCGCTTCCCCGTCCACTTCAGCGTCCTCCAGGCCAAAGGCCGCAGCCCCGATCGCGATCGCCTCCTCGCGGGAGATGATGTTCGCGGGCACGGGGTACTGCTCGTTGGCCACCTGGCTATAGGAGACGATGGCGCCACCCGCCATTACAACGGCCCCCACGCTAATGTACGTGGGCTGCCCTTCCCGGTCTACTATGCCCTCCCCGTCGATGTGGATTCGGCCCGAGACGCCTTCGGGGCAATCCCATTCGAGTTCGAGAGGGTCGACGCCTATGGTTCGCGCAAGCACATCCTGAACAGAGCCCAACGCCTCCTGTGGTGACGGCAGCGGTTCGGACTCCTTCGATGGCGGGAGTCCTCGGGCCAGGGTCCACCCCGCCAGCCAACCTCGAGTGAGGGATACACTGTAGCAGCCATGATGTGGCCCGTCATGCACCCAGAACTCCGCGTAACGCTCGCCACCCCGCTCGACAATCTCGGGCTCGATCCCCGAGAGGTCCACGTCGAGGATCTCCGCGACCACGGCGGCAGCATCCTCGGGGGGAATCTCGGCAGGGGCGGCCGAGCCGGACCACACGGCCAGTACGGCCATCGAGATCGCATACGCTCTCATGCGGTTCATGGCGTGCCTCCTATCGTGAAGGCTGGCGCGATGGTAGTATCCCCCACCACCCATATGGAATCGAGATTGTGCTCATCAACGTAGTCTGGGGTATGGGCCGCTTTGGCCTCGGTCACTGCCAGCTGCACAGCTTGCGCGGCGGAATAACCACTCTTGGTCATGAGCTCCCATGCTCTATAGGTGACCCCATGATGGTGCGGCTCGAACATAGTCTCACGCCACCCGACCGCGCACTCGGCCCCGAGGGTATGGATCACGGAACAGGGGTCGTACGGGGACGGCGGCATGCCGGGCCCGAGATAAGAGGCCCCCGAGCAGGAACTGAGCCAGACAAGCTTGGACTCCACGTCCAATCCACGCAGCTGGAGCCCCTGCGTGATCTCTTCCGCGTCGAGGTTGTCTTCCGCCTCGAGGCCGATGAAGCCAATGTTGTCATGTCCGCAGTACACGACTATCTCGTCCTCCGACAGCGCCGTCAGGAAGTCGTCGTTCGTGCCCGCGGAGACCACACCGCCGTCCCTGCCCTGGCAGGACGGCAGCGCCGCATAGAAGGACCACGAGTCCTCCGACGAAGCGCGGACAAGCGCCAGATCGTCGTAGCTGTCCTGCGCCGTGTCCGGGGTCCACAGACTGTACAAGTCGCCGAAACCCAGGGAGGCCCCGATGTAGACTGTCGCGGCAGGAACGTACACGGAGAGGCCGCTGGGGATACCCCATCGGGCCTGATCGTCATGGCTCATGTGCTCGTGCCCCGTGACTCTGTACGACACACCTAGCTCATAGGTGCCCGCCCACGGCCACAGGACGGGGTCCAGCGCGCATGCCGCAGTGCCGCCGCTCGCGGACCAAGAGGCGAGAGGGCCGCCGGCCAAGCGGTGGAGTGCGACGGCAAGGCTGACGGGGCTAGCCGAGGGGAGCTCATAGCCATCGCCGAGGCTCACCAGCCAGTTGGCGTTCACCAGAGAGTCATCCTCGCTCGCGACGGACACGAAGGGCTCGACGTTCGCCGCCGTGGCGTCGGGAGCCGTCGTCGACCAGTCGAAGGAGGAAACACAAGGGTGCGCTACGGCTATGTCGGCCTCGGTTGACACCAGCGCGTATAGTTCCCCCCCTTCGCGCAGGTGGCGATTTGACCCACCGCGAGTTATTACCTGCAGTTTTCCGCTCGCAGGCGAGGTTCCTGCACCCGATTCCGAGCTCCCACAGGAGGCGCAGGCGGCCAGACGCGGAGCTGCGACGAGCGCTGCCGGACTCGAGGTTGCGAAGGCGTGGGTTAGCCATGGCTAGGTGCCGTGCTTCCACCAACAGGTTCTTCGCCCGGGTGGGCGAACCACTTGTCGGCAGACCACGACAAGGAGAGATTCGCGCATGAGCGACATCAACCGTTCGACTCGCAGGGAGTTTCTCAAGCGTGCCTCCGCTACCGCTGGCGCGCTAGCCATCCCAACCATCGTGCCCGCCTCCGCGCTGGGCCGGCAGGGCGCTGTATCACCCGCCAACCGGCTCACTATGGGTTTCATCGGCGTGGGGGGCATGGGCATGGCGAACCTCAACGCGTTCATTGGCGAGCCTGAGGTGCAAGTGCTCGCCGTGTGCGACGTGGACACAGACCGAGGGGGCCAGGGCCGAGAGCCGGCCAAGGCCCACGTGAACCAGGTCTACACGGACCGCCTGGGGGAGACCTGGAACGGCTGTGAGGCCTATGCTGATCTCAACGAACTGCTGGCGCGAGACGACATCGACGCTGTCTGCATCGCCACTCCCGACCATTGGCATGCCCTCGCCTCCGTGGCCGCCGCCAACGCGGGCAAGGACATCTACTGCGAGAAGCCCCTCGCCAACTCGGTCGAGGAGGGGCGAGCTGTCTGTGACGCGGTGAACGGCAACGGCGTCGTGCTCCAGACGGGGAGCCACGAACGGTCGACGCCGAACTGCAGGTTCGCCTGTGAGTTGGTGCGCAGCGGGTACATCGGCGAACTCCATACCATCCGCATCAACCTGCCCTGCAGCGATGGCCATCATGGCGAGGCGCGAGCCCTGACTGAGATCCCCGCTCCCGAGCCCGTGCCCGATGGCTTCGATTACAACCAGTGGCTGGGACACACCCCCCAGGTGCCGTACACCCCGCGCCGATGTCACTTCTGGTGGCGGTTCATCCTCAGCTACGGCGGAGGCGAGATGACCGACCGTGGCGCCCACGTAATCGATATCGGCCAGCTCGGCAATGGCACGGACGACACGGGCCCGATCCACTACGAGGCAACGGGCGTGCAGACCCCCGGCGGGCTTTACAATACCTTCTGGGACTACTCGTTCACGAACACCTACGCCAACGGCGTCGTCATGATAGGCTCAACAGAGGAGCCCCGTGGGCTGAGGTTCGAGGGGACCGAGGGCTCCATCTTCGTGCACATCCACGGCGGCGCTCTCGAGGCCGACCCGGCCTCCTTGCTGGAAGTGGAACTCGGCGACGGGGACGTGTCCCTTGGCCGCGCCGCGAGCCACCGGCGCAACTTCCTCGATTGCGTCCAGACTCGGGAGACGCCCTTCGCCTCGGCGGAGATCGGACACCGCACGGCGACGATCTGTCACCTGAACAACATCGCCATGATGCTCGGCAGGCCCCTGGCATGGGATCCGGTGAGCGAGACCGTGGTTGGCGATGACGAGGCGAACGCGCTGCTGATGCCGCAGATGCGGCCGCCGTACACCTTCTGATCGCGACCCGCGGGGGAGGGATGGGCGCCAGCCTGTCCCTCTCCCACAAGGCTTTGCGCTCCTTCGCGCGAACCATAGAGCACACTATCGCGAAGGATGCGTGAACCTATGTGTCTCCGGTATCTCACCGCATTGAGCGGCTGTTTGCTGGTCGGCTCAGCCCTGGGTCAGGACATCCCTCGGCCCGAACACCCACGACCCGACTTCGAGCGAGCTAACTGGCTCAACCTGAACGGGGTGTGGCAGTTCCAGATCGACAATGACGAAGTCGGCGAGGAGATGGGCTACACCTTCGGGCGCGACTACGCCCGCGAGATCCTCGTTCCCTTCTGCCCCGAGAGCGCTCTCTCCGGTGTGCAGGTGACCGACTTCATGAACCGTGTGTGGTACCGTCGGATGCTCCAGGTCCCTGACACCATGAGGGGGCAGCGACTGTTCCTCCACTTCGGCGCCGTGGACTGGCACGCGAGAGTGTGGGTGAACGGCCTCTTCGCCGGCGAGCATAAGGGCGGTTACACCCCCTTCTCTCTCGAGATCACCGACCTGGTGGCGGATGGCGAGAACGAGCTCGTCGTCAGCGCCACGGACCATACCTCTTCGGGTCTGCAGGCGACGGGCAAGCAGTCCCACCGGCTCGAGAGCTATGGCTGTGTCTACACGCGCACCACGGGAATCTGGCAGACGGTCTGGCTCGAAGCTGTGGGGGAGACCTATCTTCGGGACTGCGTCATCACCCCCGACCTGGACACGGGCCGTGTCTACATCCAGGCCTGGCTGGACGGCCCGCAGCAGGGCGTGACCCTGCGGTTGAGTGCCGCAGATGAGTCCGGCGCCGAGGTCGCTACCGCCGTCGCGCCCGCCTCTTGGCGGTCGACCATGACCATGCTCGAGGTCGAGGACCCCATCCGCTGGCATCCTGGCGAGCCGTACCTCTACGATCTAACCCTCACCGTGGAGCGTGACGGCCAGGTCCTGGATGAGGTCAGCAGCTACTTCGGCTTCCGCAAGATCACCCTGGATGGCAAGAGCTTCCTCATCAACGGCGAGCGCGTGTTCCAGCGTCTGATCCTGGACCAGGGCTTCTACCCCGAGGGCGTCTACACCGCTCCCACCGAGGATGCCCTTCGCCTCGACCATGAGCTTTCCATGGCCGCCGGGTTCAACGGCGCGCGGCTCCATGAGAAGGTCTTCGAGCCCAGGTCGCTCTACTGGGCCGACCGCCTAGGCTACCTGATCTGGGCCGAGTACCCGAACTGGGGCCTGAATGAGAGTAACGCCGCCGTGGGCGCCCAGGCCATGTTGGAGTGGCGCGAGGCCCTCAGGCGCGACCGCAACCATCCCTCCATCATCGGCTGGTGCCCTCTCAACGAGACGGGTGCGGGGGAGGGGCAGGCACTGCTGCAGGCGATGCTTTCGGTGACTCAGGAGATCGACCCGACGCGGCCCTTCCTGGATACAAGCGGCTATGTGCACCTCTATCCCGGGACCGATGTGTTCGACAGCCACAACTACAACCAGGATCCGGCCAGCTTCGCCAACCAGCTCAGCACCTTCGCGCTGACCGGCGATGACCCGTACCAGAACAACATCTTCGACCAACGATCCCACTATCGGGGCCAGCCCTACTTCGTCAGCGAGTATGGCGGTACGGCCATCTCCGGCAGCACCTCCGAGGGAGCCTGGGGGTACGGCTCGGCGGCCGAGGACATCGAGCAGTTCTTCGCGCGGTACGCGGCACTGACCGACGTTCTCCTCGGGAACCGCAACTGTTTCGCCTTCTGCTACACCCAGCTCACGGACATCGAGCAGGAGCAGAACGGCGTGTACCTCTATGACCGCGCTCCCAAGTACGATGTGGCGCGGCTGAGGGAGATCAATGCCCAGCCCGCAGCCTATGAGGCCCAGGGCCCGCTCACCGTGAAGATGGTATGGTCCGAGGTCCTTCCAAGCTCGGAGTCGGAGGCTCAACTGTGGCGCTACACGACGCAGGCCGCACCGGAGGGTTGGGCGCTGCCCGAGTTCGATGACTCCCAGTGGGTCGAGGGGCCCGGCGGGTTCGGCACCACGGGAACGCCCGGTTCCGTGGTGCGAACGGAGTGGGCGACGCCGGATCTGTGGATCCGCAGGCAGTTCGACTACACGCCTCAGGCGTTCGATATCGCTATGCTCCGCATCCATCACGACGAGGATGCCCAGGTGTACGTGAACGGCCAGGAGGTTCTGGCGGTGACCGGCGGCTACACGACGTCGTACGTGCTCATGGATGTCACCGACGCGCTCCGAGCGGCTCTCGTGGAAGGGGTGAACACGATCGCCGTGCACTGCCACCACCGCGAGGGTGGGCAGTATATCGACGTGGGTATCCTGCTGGGGTCGAAGGGGTTGGGCGGGGACTAGCCCGTATTGCTCATGAGCGTGTTTAGAGGTTGTTGCATGGGAGTAGGTAGTTCGCCTCGTATCAAGGGTTTTGCGAGAGACTCTTGGACGGGAAGGCGCCGACTCCCATGCATCATGCTCATTCTCTGCAGGTTCGCTTTGACTTTCTCGCCGAGGTAGAGATTCGTGCGGCTTTCGACGGTGGGGCCGTGACCTCGGACGCGGGGCTCCTGCTCGTGGCTCAGATCGAGGAGGTGGGTCTGCTCCGATCGCTGGCGGCGGTGATCGATGATCCGCGACAGCTGGCGAAGTGTCGGCACTCCACCCTGGAGTTGTTGACTCAGCGGGTAATGGCCTTGGTGCTGGGTATGAGGACTGTAACGACCACACCATTCTCCGTCACGATCCAGGGTTGAAGACGGCCACCAAGCGGCGGGCCCTGTCGGGGTCGGACCTGGCGTCCCAACCGACGCTCTCTCGGTTCGAGAACTCGGTGACGCGCCGGGATCTGTGGCGGCTCGCCGAGGCTTTCGTGGAGCACTTCCTGGACCGGCACGATGCTCCGCCTCCTCGGGAGATCGTGCTCGGCTTCGACGCTACCGTGGACCCGACCCACGGCCAACAGGACCTGAGCTTCTATCACGGCTACTACGGCTGTCACTGCTATCTGCCCCTGCTGGCTTTCGCCTCGTGCGACGGCGGTCCGAAAGAGCCGCTCCTGGCGGTGCTGCATCCGGGCAACAGCCACGCGGGACGCGCCGTCATCGGGCTGTTGCGTCGGCTGGTAGCTCGGTTGCGCGCCCGTTGGCCCGAGGTGCGCATCGTGTTCCGAGGAGACTCTGGGATGGCGTTACCAGGGATCTACGATCTCTGCGAGGGCCAGGGGGTGGAGTATGTGATCGGGATAGGTCGGAACGCGACATTGGCCAAGCTCATCGAGCCGATAGAGGATCAGGCACGGGAGCTCCATGCGGCGACGGGGGAGAAAGCCCGGCACTTCGGCGAGTTCCGGTATCAGGCTGGTTCCTGGGAGCGGCCGCGTCGCGTCGTCGCCAAAGCCGAGATCATCCCGGGCCATGAGCGGGACACGAACCGGCGCTTCGTGGTGACCAACCGCACCGATCTCTCTGCCGAGGACGAGTATGACTACTACGTCGAGCGCGGCGACGCCGAGTGCCGGATCGACGAGTTGAAGAACGGTTGCTTCTGCGATCGGACGAGTTATTCGAGCCTGGCGGCAAACCAGTTCCGGCTGATGCTCTCGATGGCGGCATATCTGTTGCTGATGCTTCTGCGGGAGCGGGCGGAAACCGAGGATCTTCGCCCAGCCCAGGCCGGGACGCTACGGCTGCGGCTCATCAAGCTCGGCGCTCGTGTTACGGAGACAGCTCGGAGTGTGAAGCTTTCGCTTGCGGGCAACTACCCTCGGGCGCGCGATTGGATCCGCTTGGCTGGCGCTCTTGGGGCGGTGATCGGCTGAGCTCGGCTCGCACAACCCAAGACCTGGACCAAGCCGCCGACGGCGAGCCGTTCTTCCACGTCCGCCACCTGCTGCTGAACAGACCAACACCAACGCAACGAACACGTGACCGCTGTCCAGCCACCAAGCACACCACAAACTAGCGTTCATGAGTAGTGCGGGTTAGCGCCCCACCACCACGACCGGGAGACCGTTCGAGGCACCGGCGGCCGAACTGGCTCGGAGGTCGAAGAGGTCCGCGTCCGCGATCTCCCCGATCCCGGCGTTGATGCCATCCAGCTCCTTGGACATATCCCGCAGCGTCCCGTTCATCCTATCGAGTTGCCGGACCACGTCGCTGAGGTCGTCCGCCGCCGCCCGCGCCGGACTCTGGAGCATCACTGCCAGATTCATCACCAGCGCCGCGAGCACGAAGAAGAGCAGTACGTGCGTGAGCGTGAGGTTCTTCATGGGTTCCGTCCTCCTCAGTGAGTCGGGCCCACTGCCCGACCGTGGCGTCAACGGCCCCTTCCCCGCCGCCGCGGCCACTCCTACCTTATAGGGCCGAACTCCGTGAGGAGGTTCCGAATGGTAACGAGAGGATCACCACGACGGGCAGGCAAGCGCGCCACGGTTCGAAACGCAAGCCGTGCGGGGACCAAAGCTGATCCGCTCTTGGTCCGGCCCCGCGAGGAACACCCACCCGCCGCCAGCGTGTCCCCGTACTGTTGTGTCAGGAACGCTGCTTCGCACTAGAACTGGTCACCCAGCTCTGAAGCGTACGCCCCGCGTACCTACCGGCCTGACTGCACAGCGCGTCACAGGTTCCCGGGGATCTCGACCATAAGCGATCTGTCTGTCTCCGCTGCGTCAACCCTTCTGTTGTACTCTTCCAGGAGGGCCCGAAGCCCAGACTTCACTCCGTCGAGGTCGAACTCTGACAACTCCTCTATGTTCTGCGAGACGAAGCTCTCTATGGACTCTACGGCGATCCGTCCCTCCGCAACGGCGTCTGCACGTTGACGGGAATCAGTGAGCCATGCGTGCGTCACGAGTAGGTACGGGCGGTAGCCATGCTGCAGGTTGTGCAGGCATCTATCGAACACCCCGGGCAGCGGGTGGACGGTCACATGAAACGCCGTATCTCCGAAGGCGAAGTCCCCTGGGCGTCCAGTCTGGTCATCAGCCGTACTGTAAGAGTCCAGGCCTATCTCCGCCGACCGTTCCGGGAAGCGAAGCGCGAGTTTCGCTCCGACGAGATGCTGGGCAACCGGACCGCTCTTCTTCACCTCCTGCGCTCTCTGGAGCATGTGCGCTATGTTGCTCCAGACGGACCGGGTCGGGTCAAACGTGATGCCTAGGATCTGACGGTTGAAATACGCGCGGACCTCCTCCAGAAGGATGTGTTGCAGCGCAGTGGCTACTTCCTTGCGCTCCTCATCGGCCAACTCCGCGAACCCCGTATCGCGCAAGACCTTCAGCATGGCCCGCACAGCAGCCGGTGCGCCCCTGTTGGTGCGCCCGCCTTCGCGGCTGTAGATCCGGTGCTCACCGAACTTCGCGAGGACCTTCTTCAGCGCGGGCCCGCTCACTCCCTTGACCTGTGCTCCCCGCTCAGACAGGTTGGGCTCGTCCTCGATCTGGCAGCTCTCGATCTGCCTATCCAGAACTACCATAGCCGCCCCGACCGATCCGGTCGCTGGTCTGCGGGCGTGCCCTTCCTTGGGCAGTCCCTCCAGCCACGCGAGGAACGAGCGCACTATCACCTGACGTCTGTCCACTCTACTCCCGCTTCCGCTAATCCATGCTCTTGATGACGGTTCCGCGCACGAGCTGACTGGCTACTGTGTTCAAGTAGTACCTGGCGATCCAGCGCACGACCGGTACGCATACAGCATCGCCAAAGCCGAACAAGCCCTGATTCAGGCCCACACGGATTGGAAAGTCATCTGGTACGCCCTGCAACCGCGCGTACTCGCGCACGGTCATCAGTCGCGCCCCTATCGCCCCACCGCCAACCTTCAAAAGGATCTGACGGCTGCTCCCCCCCCGTGGGGTCCTCAAGCACCCGGCGACCCCATCGTTGCGGAGCTCTGCAACCGAGCGGCCATCCCTGACTCTCCGGTACACGGTCCCGTAATGGCACCCAGGCAGTTGCAGCATGCGCTGCACCTCGGCGGCGTGTCTGCAACTCATCTGCGCCAAGAGGTACTCCACACGCTCCCGGGCCCACCAGTCTGGATGGTCCGCTGGCACATCCTCAACGATATCTGCCAGGCGGCTTCGGGTCCTTGGTGGGCAGGGGAGGTCGAGGAGCCGCCAGCGTACGTCTGAGAGCCCTCCGATCGCGCGCATGAGTGCCACCGGCCGGATCTCGCTGACGCCCACCTCCATGGGTGGCCTCCGAGGATCGTCACCTACCTGCGAGTCTAGTACACCTACAACGAAGAGGCGGAGCCGGCTCTGCGGGACGAAGTGCTTTGCATCCAATAAGAAGGCATCCAACGAGTACCCCAGCCCATTGAGTGCCCGGGCGGCTTGGCGGAAGTCCTGCCCTCGGTGTGAGCTCAGGAACCCCGGCACGTTCTCCAGGAGGACTAGTGGTGGCAGACGCTCCCCCATACTACGAAGCACGTCGAAGAACCCAAAGAGCGCACCCGATTGCCTCCCTGCGAGCCCGGCTCGTGCGCCCGCCAATGAAAGATCAGTGCAGGGGAAGGAAGCCGTCGCAAGGGCTACGGAGGGTATTGCACTCACGTCAAGCTCGTGTATGTCCCCAAGCGCGTAGCGCGAGGGGGCCTCATGCGGAAACGCGGCGCAGTACATCTCGTGCTTCTTCGGGTCGATGTCGTTGGCGAACACGACCGACCACCCCTCCTGCTCAAGTGCGAGACGGACCAGCCCGATACCGGCAAAGAACTCAGCCACCGTACGCTGTGGCAGCTGCGCCGAGGCTTCGCGCAATGGACGCCCAGACACAGCCGACATAACCATCTCGATGCAGTCGGTCGTACGTTCCATGACTTGGCTCTCCCATAGCCTCAAGACGCGCCACCCCTGCCTGACCAGATCGGCGGTACACGCGAAGTCTCTGTCAACATTGCGCCGGAGCTTAGCTAGCCAGTACTCGCGCGAGCCTGAGCGAGCGAACTGCTCCTCCTGGCAACGGAACCCACGCCGGCGCCACTGGTTTCCATGCCAAAAATCGCCGTCAACGAAGACCGCCAATCTGGCCTTCGGAAACACCACATCGGGCTTACCTGGTAGGCCATCGTAACAGACCCGGTACCTGAGTCGGCGTGCCCAAAGGGCGCGCCGAAGCACCAGTTCTGGTGTCGTGTCGCGGCACCCTACACGGCTCATGAGAGTCCGGGGCACTGGTACATGCTACCTCCTGCGCAGAAAGACGCGCGCCACAGCGCGCCGGTCAGACTCGATGTCGGCTGTATCGCACTGCAGCACGTTTCCCTGCCCTCATTCGGCTTCCTCCGTCGTAGCCCCCCATGCCACACACAGGCGTCGTCGAACCGCCCAATCGCCACACCGCCCGTAGCGCCTCACCCCATCCACAACCCGTCCCCGATTCGGGGTATCATCTATGTACGCGCGCTGTGGAATACCGCTCCTATGCTGCGCGTCATCATCAGTGGACACGCTACCAAGAATGACTCTGTGAGCGGGGCTCGATGCCCTGAGGGAGATGAGGAACATGACCAAGTCCGCAAAACACCTCGCGCTGGTCGCCGCCGTCCTCGGACTCGCCTCCGTGGCCGCCGTCGCCCAGGGACCCGGATGGCAGGGACGGATCAACCAGGTCGGCGACCCCGCCCTCGAGGCCGCCATCGCCGATACCTATCAAGCTATACGCCGCGCCCAGTGGAACCTGCGGGTCCTGACCAACCAGGGCGCCGACACCACCGCCGTCCAGGCTGAGATCCAGCGGCTCCGCGACCAACTCCAGGCCCTCAACGAGCAGGCCGGCCTCTGCATCGGCGCCGGACCCTATGCCTTCGGGCTCGATGGAGCCGCCGGCATGGGTGGACGCTTCGGCGCAGGCTTCGGCGCACCCAGGGGGTACGGGTACGGCGCTGGGCCGCGTGCCGGATGGCGCGGCTACGGTGGCGGACCCGGCTATGGCGCGGGTTACGGCCCACGCTTCGGCGCGGGCTACCGCCGCGGACCCGGCTACACCCCCGACGCGTCCGCCGGCCTGAACCTGTCCACCCTGAACAACATGGTCCGCCGCGCCCACCAGCAGCTCTTGGCCGCCCGGGACGCCGGTCAGGACACCACCGCCCTCGAGGCCGAGATCAGGCGCCTGAGCGCCTTGCGCGCTCGGTCTCTCCAGGGCCAGTAGCTCCATCGCCATACCATGGGCCGGCCCTCGCGGCCAGCCCATGGTATGGTGTCGGCCCCCGCCGGGCCCGTATACCATATGGTATAATCCGTCGACTGCGACCCACGAGACCGCCGATCGCGCCGCCAGCTTCCCTAGGCCGCGGCCCGCGGAGGCTTGGGCGTGCCTAACGACCCCGGCAGAGACGGCGTGCGCCCCACGCCCCGTCCCCGCTCGGGGCGCCCCCCACGCACGGAGGCGGGAAGCAGAGCCGAGCTGGAGGGCAGGGCTTGAGCGAGACGACCCAGAGGATACGCAACTTCTGCATCGTGGCCCACATCGACCACGGCAAGTCCACTCTCGCCGACCGGCTCCTCGAGATCACCGGCCGCGTCAGCGGGGGCCAGATGCGGGAGCAGTACCTCGACCAGATGGACCTCGAGCGCGAGCGCGGCATCACCATCAAGGCGAGCGCCGTCCGCCTCGAGCACACCGGCCGCGATGGCCAGCCCTATGTCCTGAACCTCATCGACACCCCGGGCCATGTGGACTTCACCTACGAGGTCAGCCGAGCCCTCGCCGCCTGCGAGGCCGCCATCCTCGTCGTCGATGCCGCCCAGGGGGTAGAAGCCCAGACCGTCGCCAACTACCTCCTGGCGCTGGAGCATGACCTGGAGGTCATCCCGGTCATAAACAAGATCGACCTCCCCGGCGCCCGGCCGGACGCGGTCAAACACGAGATCTTCGATGAGCTGGGCCTGATCCCCGACGACGCCCTCCTCGTCAGCGCCAAGACGGGCGAGGGCTGCCGCGAAGTCCTCGACGCCATCGTCGATCGCGTCCCGCCGCCCAAGGGCGACACCGAGGCGGCCCTCCGCGCCCTCGTCTTCGACTCCAAGTACGACCCACACCAGGGCGTCATCGGCTTCATCCGGGTCGTCGATGGCTCCATCACCGCCAAGGACCGGATCAAGCTCATGCAGGGCAAGCAGGTGCACGACGTGGAGCAGGTCGGCATCTTCGATCCCGAGATGGTCCCCGTCGAGAGGCTCTCCACGGGCGATGTGGGCTACCTCTCCGCCGGCGTCAAGAACGTCCGCGACCTCCGCGTCGGCGACACGATCACGAGCGCCGCGACGCCCGCCACCGAGCCCCTCCCCGGATACCGGGTCGTGAAGCCCGTCGTCTTCTGCGGCCTTTACCCGGTGGAGAACAAGGACCACGACGACCTGCGCGACGCCCTCGAGAAGCTCCAGCTCAACGACGCCGCCCTCACCTTCGAGCGTGAGTCCTCCGAGGCCCTCGGCTTCGGCTTCCGAGTAGGGTTCCTGGGCCTCCTCCATCTCGAAATCGTCCAGGAGCGGCTCGAGCGCGAGTTCGACCTCGCCCTGATCGCCACATGCCCCAACGTTATCTACCGCGCGAACATGAGCGACCACACGTCTCGCACCATTGACAACCCCGCCGACTTCCCCGAGCCGACCTTCCTGGAGTCCATCGAGGAACCCTACGTCAAGATGGTCATCATGACCCCCGAGGAGTTCGTCGGCGGTTGCATGGAGCTCTGTGAGTCCCGCCGGGGCGCCTTCATCGACATGCGCTACGGTGAGAGCGGGCGGGTCCACATCACCTACGAGCTGCCCCTCGCCGAGGTCATCGTCGACTTCTTCGACTCCCTGAAATCCCGCTCCCGCGGCTACGCCACCATGGACTACGAGATCCTCGGCTACCGCGAGTCCGACATGGTCCGGCTCGACATCCTCATCAACGAGCAGCAGGTCGATGCCCTCACCGCCGTCGTCCACCGCAGCCGCGCCTACGAGCGTGGGCGCGAGATCGTGGACCGCATGAAGGAAGTCCTCCCCAGGCAGCAGTTCAAGGTCAAGATCCAGGCCGCTCTGGGACGCAAGGTCATCGCCGCCTCCTCCATCTCGCCCTTCCGCAAGAACGTCACCGCTAAGTGCTACGGCGGCGACATCACCCGCAAGCGGAAGCTCCTCGAACGCCAGAAGGAGGGCAAGAAGCGGCTGAAGATGATCGGCTCCGTCGAGGTCCCGCAGGAGGCCTTCATGGCGATCCTCAAGCGGGACGACTAGCCATGAGCCCGGAGCCGGGCCTCGGTGTCTACGTCCACATCCCCTTCTGCCTCCGCAAGTGCCCCTACTGCGACTTCGCCTCCGTCCGCTACCACGACGGCCTGGCCGACCGCTACCTGGACGCCCTCCGCCGCGAGATCGACGCCCTGGCGCCCGCGGGGCGACCCGCGGCTACCGTCTACATCGGAGGAGGAACGCCGACGACCCTGGGCCCGGAGCGCCTCGGACGGCTCGTCGAGTGGGTGCGGTCCCGCCACGAGGCGCGTCCCGACGCCGAAGTCACGATTGAGGCCAATCCGGGGGCCTTTGACCCTCTTTTCGCTGAGGTTCTGCTCGATTCCGGCGTGAACCGCGTTTCCGTGGGGGTTCAGAGCTTCGATGGCGCCGTTCTGAAATCGTTAGGGCGCATCCATTGCTCAACAGAGTCCCTGCAAGCGCTTGCGGTTGCGCGGAGGTTCCCCACCTGGTCCCTCGACCTGATGTTCGGCGTCATGGGCCAGAGCCTCGAACAGGCCGTCCGAGACGCCCGGTTGGCCGTCGAGAGCGGCGCCTCCCACGTCTCCGCCTACTGCCTCTCCCTGGAGGAGGGCACGCCCCTCCACGCCCGCGTCTCCCGAGGCCTCACGCCCGCACCCGACCCTGGCCTCCAGCGCGCTATGTTCGACGCCGTGGGCGACACCCTCGAGGCCGCCGGGCTCCGCCGCTATGAGATCTCCAACTTCGCCCGCCCCGGCCACGAATCCCGCCACAACCTGGCCTACTGGCGCCGCCAGGAGTACATCGGCTACGGCGCCTCAGCCCACTCCTATCTCGGTGGGGAGCGGCGATGGAACGTCCCCGACCCCGCGGAGTATGCCGGCCGCGTCGAGGCCGGAGCCGCGCCGGAGGCGGGTCGGGAGGCCGAGACGCCCCAGACGCGCTACCTGGAGACCCTGATGCTGGGCCTGCGGATGCGCGCCGGCGCGGGGCTGGAGGAGCTGGCGCGGCTAGCGGCCCGGGCCGGCGAGGCGGGTTTCGAGGAGCGGGTGGCGAGCCAAGAGGGCTTCGGATGGCTGGAGCGGTCCGAAGGCAGGCTGCGCCTCACGCGCCAGGGCCTGCCCCTTGCCGATTCCGTGATCCGCGCCCTAGCCTGACGGCTCGTCCACGGGGCCGATGTCCACGGTCACGGTCACGGTGTTGATGTCGCTCGGCGCCACGCCCTCGGGGGGCCGGAGACTGACGCTGGACTCGAACCGGCCCGTGCGACCCTGCACCTCGACGGCATCGGTGGCGATCCGGCCGCCCAGGGCCTCCAGGGCGGTGCGGGCGCCCGAGACCTCCACCGACTGGGGCTCCACGGTGACGCCACGGACCTCGTAGCCCTCTGCCGGCTCGCCCACGATCTCCGGCCGCACCTCGACCCAGTTGCTGGTGGCCTGGGCGGGGAGCTGGACCATGACGTACTGGGGCTCGATCTCCACCCGGTTCCGCGGCAGGTACGATCCATCGGCCGCGATGGGCCGCACTCCCACCTCGTCGACCACGCGCTGGGCGAGGTCGAACTCCCGGACGAAGGCCTGCACCGCCACGATCCGCTCCACCACCGCCTTCTCGCCCCGCACCGTCACCCGGTCGGGGAGGACGATGGGCGCGGGCATGCCGGGATCGCGCTGTGGGACGACCTCCACGTTGACGGGGACCGTCTTCACGTCGAGGGTCTTCACCGTGTAGGTCACGTGTTTCGGGGTGAGGGTATCCACCCGCACCCCCTCGACGAGGGGCGTGATCTCGACGGGGATCTGCCCCGTGCTCTCCGTCATCTGGTCGAACTGCACGCTCGCCCGGAGGCTGAGGGTGCCGTCCTCGTAGGCGCGGATGTTCTTGCGCTGGCCCACGATGGTCACCGTCACTTGGGAGGGCTCCAGGCTGGGCTCCGACGGGACCTTCTCATCCTGGCCGCGAACGGTTACCTCCAGGGTCGCCTTGTACGACTCGACGGGGTTGTCTGCGATGGTGCGGGCGAGCCAGATGCCCAGCCCCACCAGCACGGCGAGGACGACTCGGCCGATGGGAAGGCTCCCCAGACGCGCGCCGAACCAGGAGTCTCCGCCCGCCACGGGCGATCCGTTAGTCATCGCTCACCTCCCGCCGGATGGACAGCGCTCTGCGCTTCGGCTGCTCGCCCACCAGGTCCCTGAGGACAGCCTCCAGCTCGTCGCGCGGCAGGTCGTACTGTATCTCCCCCGCCATCGCCAGGGAGACGGCGCCCGTCTCCTCGCTCACCACGAGGCAGAGGCAGTCCGAGGACTCGGTGATGCCGATCGCGGCCCGGTGGCGCATCCCGAAGGTCACGTCCAGCTCGGGGTTCGTGGAGGCGGGGAACTGGCACGCCGCCGCGGTGAGGCGCTGATTGCATACGATGACCCCGCCGTCGTGAAGTGGGCCGTTCTGCACGAAGATCGCCCGGAGCAGCTCCGCCGAGATGTCCGCGTCGATGAAGATGCCCGTGGCCATGGCCTCGGCGAGCGGCGTCGAGCGCTCGATGGCGATGAGGGCGCCCGTGTGGTCCTTGGACATGCGCAGGCAGGCGGCGATGAGCCGGTGGCAGGTGTCCTCGGTCACCGTGGTGCGGCGCACGAGGAGGCTGCCGAGGTGCGAGAGGAAGGTCCGCAGCTCACCCTGGAACAGGATGATGAGCCCCACGACGCCGGGGACGAGGGCCATGCCCATGAGCCACGTGACCACGGGCAGGACCATGCTGGCGACCCAGTAGAGCGTGAGGAGGAAGGCGACGCCCCACGCCATGCGCCCGGCCCGGGTGCGGGCGAGGGCGGCGAGGATGACGTAGGCGATGGCGATGACCGCCGCCATGTCGACATAGTCAAGCGCCGTCGCGTGACGGAAGGCCTCAACGGATTGGTAGAGAATCCACTTGGCGCCTTGAGTCTGTTCCGTCGGCATCACTTGATCCAGCGGTCATGGGATGGGCGGAATACACCGTATACCTTGGACGGTACTCTCCGAGGGATAGGTTCCTTGCTTTCTGCGCGGCGGCCCCGATGCCCTGCGCGTACTCGACTGGTGTGGCGGAAGGCTTGGTAGTAGAGGCTCGAACCATCTGGGTACGCCCTGACGGTCACCCGCCGCCTCCCAACAGCAAAGAGCCGGCCTTTCGGCCGGCTCTGAACCCCCGCGCTCTCGCGCGGAGGGGGGTCACAACACACTGTGTGTATACCCCAGTGTAGCCTGATCCCCTTCCCTGTCAACGGATGAGGCGCGGAGCACGTCCCCGCCGCGTTTGCCACGAACGTGACGCACTGGGGAGGGCGTGCCCATGGACACAGCAGGACCCGTCGAGCGGCTCACGGCGCCCGATGACGCCAAGCGCGCCGTGGAGGCGCTCGTCGAGCGCTACGCGAGCCAGGCCGACTACTACGCCACCGACCGGCAGATCGACCGCCTCGTCTACGACCTCTACGGGCTCACCGACGAGGAGATCGCCATCGTCGAGGAGGCGACCTAGACCCCCGCAAAAAAAAGACGCCCGGAGGGAAGGGGATCACGCCCCCGAGCGGGAACTACACTCCTCGGCCGGTTCCGGGTGCCCCACCACCCCTTCTGCCACCCAGCAGGCCCACCAAGTCACTCGGGGCCGGCCATCCTCCTCCCAGCCGTATACATCGAATCCCACCAAACGGAGAGTGGTATCTTCGTTTGGTCGCTGGCTGAGCGGCGCGGCCGGTCTCGGCGACGGCGCTGCCGCCCCTTCCCCGTCCAGAGCTCCTCCGAGCTGGGACCTCGCGCCCCAGCCGGCCGCGCCGAGAACTGCGCTAGAACTCGACCGTGTCGAAAGTCGGGAGATGGGGCTGGTTCTGCCTCAGCATCTCCTTGACCATGTCCCGAGCCTCGGCGAGGGACAGCACGGCGGCCGTCAGCGGGTCGTACATGACCGCCTGGAACACCAGCTCGGGATTGCCCGTGAGGCATGCCTCGACGGCCATCTCCTCCACCATCGCCGTCGTGCTCGTGAGCGGGAGGACGGTCTGGGGCAGGTCGCCGACGTGGACGGAGTTCAGGGCGCCCTTGCTCGCGAAGACCGGGACCTCGACGCAGCAGTCCGGCGGCAGGTTCGTGATGAGGCCCTTGTTCGGCACGTTCCCGTTGAAGCAGAACGGCTCGCCGCCGAGCCACGCGTGGAGGATGGACGCGGCGTACTCGTGGCCCCGGGCGAGGTTCAGGGGCTCGGGGTTCTCGAGCCAGCTGATGATGCCATCCTTCCAGCTGTGCTCCATCTTCCGGTACTCATCGAGGATGTACGCGTAGCGGCCCGGATTCCAGCCCGTGCCGTGGGTGCAGTACTTCTCGATGAGGTCGGGGCGCTTGCGGAACCACCAGTTGTACTCGGAGTTGTGGCCCGAGGACTCGGTGACGTAGTAGCCCGTGGCGAGGAACATCTCGTTCCTGACCAGCTCCTCGTTGTAGATCTCCGGTCGGGTGGTGATCGCCTCGCGGATCTTGGGGGTGGCGTCCTCGTTGTTCCAGAGGTACTTCACGAACCAGGCGAGGTGGTTGATGCCCGCGCAGGTGTACCGGATCTCGTCCATGGGCGCGCCGATCCAGTGGGCGAGCATGCCGGCCGTCCCCTGGACGCTGTGGCACAGGCCGCTGACGGTTACCTTGGTCTCCCGCTGCATAGCCCGGCACAGCATGGCCATGGGGTTCGTGTAGTTGAGCATGATGGCGTGTGGGCACACCTGCTCCATGTCCTTGGCGATGCTTACCATGACGGGGATGGTGCGGAGGGCTCGGAAGATGCCCGAGGGCCCGCGCGTGTCGCCGACATTGGTGTCGACGCCGTACTTCTTGGGGATCTCGATGTCGTGACCCCATATGTCCACGCCGCCGGCGAGGATGGTGACGAGGACGCCATCGGCGCCCTGTAGGGCCGTCTTGCGGTCGAGCGTCGGTTCCAGCTTGGCGGAGTACCCGCCCTCGTCGATGATCCGCTGGCATGCCTTGGTGGAGTACTCCAGCCGCTCCTCGTTGATGTCCATGAGGGCGAGGGTGGCGTCCTCCATGCTGGGGAATGTAAGGATGTCTTTCACGAGAGTGCGCGTGAAGCCGAAGCTCCCCGCACCGATGAACGCGATCTTGGCCACTGGTGGGTGCCTCCCTTGGTCGGAGCGAGTGATGGACTGCACTGGGTGTGTTCGACCCGCCCCCGCGGAGTCCTGTCCCCGTGACTCCGGTGAAGGAGAAGTTGCCTTCCCCGTCCTAACCTCCAGCCATCAGCGCCGAACCGTCTGGAGGATACTGGACCATGACCCACCGCGAGCGCTTCAGGGCCGTCATGCGCTACGAGGAGTTCGACCGCCTGCCGATTTGGCACTGGACCGAGTGGCCCGAAGTCACCCAGGAGTGGGCGGAACAGGGGTTGGCGCCCGATCAGGACCGCCGGGCGTTCTTCGAGACCGACCCGTGGCCCGCGGGGGTGCCCGTGAACCCCGACCTCTATCCCACCTTCGAGTTCGAGCTGCTCGAGGAGACGGAGGAGTACCGCATCTATCGCCAGGGCGACGGCGTCGTCTGCCAGGACTGGAAGCATAGGAGCTGCATCCCGCACTACATCGACTACATCCTCCGGGACCGGGAGAGCTGGCCGGAGTACAAGAAACGCCTTCAGCCCCACCCGGACCGCATCGCCCCGAACATCGACGAGGTGTGCGCGGCGCTCAACGCGGGGGACAACCCCGTCGTCATCACCTGCGGCGGCCTGGGCGGATGGATCCGGAACTGGATGGGCGTCGAGAACCTCGCGTACGTCCAGATGGATGACCCGGACCTCTTCGCCGAGATGTGCGACACCATCGCCGATCTCTGCTGCTGGATCTTCGACCAGGTGCTGCCCAAGGTGAGGGTCGACATGGGGTGGGGCTGGGAGGACATCTGCGGCCGCAGCGGGCCGCTCATCAGCCCCCGACTGTGGGAGCGCTGCGTGGTGCCGGCCTACGGCAAGATCTCATCGAAGCTGCGGGAGTACGGCTGCGACCTCTACCTCGTGGACTGCGACGGGTACATCGACGACCTGGTGCCGGGTTGGATGGAGGGCGGCGTCAATGTGATGTTCCCCATCGAGATCGGCGTGTGGGGCGCCGACCCCATGGCCTTCCGCCGGCAGTACGGCAAGGAGCTCCGGGTCGTCGGCGGCGTGGACAAGCTGGCGATCCCCAAGGGTCCGGCGGCCATCGACGCCGAGCTGGAGCGCCGCCTGCCGCTCATGCGCGACGGCGGCTTCATCCCCCTGCCGGACCACCTTATCGTGCCGGGCACGAGCGTAGAGAACTACCGCTACTACTTCCAGGCCCTGAAGGCGATGCAGCCGAGGGTCGTGGGCTGACGCGACGACTCCCTCATCACGCGGCCAGGAACGGGTCCAGGTCCTCCTCCAGCGTCCGCCGGGCGCGGTAGACCATGGACTTCACCGCTCCCTCGGTGGTGCCGAACATCCTGGCGATGTCCTTCACCGGCGTGTTCGTCCCCGTCCGCAGCTCGTAGCAGGCGCGGCACCGGGCGCTCATGCCCGCGAGGCTCTGGGCGGCCCGCTGACGCATCGACCGAGCGACGGCCTGGTCCTCCACCCGCGGCTCCGGGGAGGGCACGTCCCGCGAGCCCTCCTCGCCGTCCGGCTCCATCGGCTCATCGAGCGAGTAGAAGGTCAGCTTCCCTCGGTGCCGTAGGAAGTCGACGCACCGGCGCCGGGCGGTGGAGTCGAGCCATGGGTGGAACTGGCGCGCGTCACGCAAGGTGTCCAGGGACTGGAAGGCCTTGAGGAGCACCTCCCGAACCAGGTCCTCGCGGTCCTCGCGGTTGGTCACGTAGGCTCGGACGACCGAATGGACGCGCGGCTCCGACCGCTCCCAGAGAAGCTCGAAGGCGCGGGCATCCCCGCGCTGGACCCGATCGACCAAGGCGGCGGTGGAGAGCCTCTCAACGGCGATGTGTGACATTATGATCACCTCCAATGAGTAATGTGTGCAACGAATTTGCCACCCCATCTGGCCCCTCCGAGGGCCCGAATCGGCGGAAACCGCCAACATCGCGCGGAATCCGCCACATCCGCTGAGGTGTAATGGCGGAAGCCGCCAAGGCGACCATCCTCGCAGGGCGTTGGCGCTGCGGAGCGAAGAAGGCTAGGCATCGTGATCGACCGATCCTGGGGAGGCGAGAGCGCCGATGGCTTACGAGGATCTCATCAAGTACCTGCGGTGCCCGGCCGATCGGGCGCCGCTGGATGCCTTCGGGCAGGCCGTGCTCGTGTGCACGCGGTGTGGCAACGCGTACCCTGTACGCGACGGCGTGCCCGTCATGCTCATCGACGAGGCCGTGCAGCGCGAGGGCGCGGAAGCCTTGAAGCGGTACAAGGCGGATGCGTCGGCCGGCGAATCGGACTCGGCCAGCGAATGACCGTCACGGCGGAGGGCGGCTAACCGGGCCATGGTCTCAGTGTGTGTGGTCAACTGGCGAACCACCGACGAGACCTTGGCGATGGCATCGACCCTCGCCGCCGGCGCGGGCGACCTCCCGTGGGAGCTTATCGTGGCGGACAACGACTCGGGCGACGGCTCGGTCGAGCGGCTCGCGGCGGAGCTGCCCGAGGCGACGGTCTTCGGCACGGGCGGCAACCTCGGGTTCGGCGCCGGTGTGAACCGTGCCGTGGAGCGGGCCTCCGGGGAGTGGCTCTTCATCCTCAACCCCGACACCCGGGTCCACGAGCGGGCGATCCAGGTGCTGGTGGAGTACCTCGCCGAGCATCCCGAGGCGGGGGTCGTGGGGCCGCGGATGATCGACGGCGAGGGCCGGCGGCAGCCGTCGGCCCGGCGGTTCCCCACCGTGGGCGCCGCCCTCTTCCGGCACACCCCTCTCGGCCGGCTCTTCCCCGCCAATCGGTACGCCGCGAGCTACCTCATGGATGACCTCTCCCTGGACCGGCCCGCCGACGTGGACTGGCTCTCGGGCTCGGCGATGATGTTCCCCCGGGCCGCCTTCGACGCCCTGGGCGGGTTCGACGAGGGCTTCTTCATGTACTGCGAGGACATCGACATCTGCCGACGGCTGTGGGACGCGGGCCGCCGCGTGGTGCACCATCCCGGCGCCGTCGTGGAGCACACCATCGGCGCCGCCTCGGACAAGGCCCAGGCGCGGATGATCCGCGAGCACCACCTTAGCATGGCGCGCTACTACCGGAAACATCTCCGGGACCGCACTCCGCTGCTCCTGAGGCCCCTGTACCCGCTAGGCATCGGACTCCGCCACGCGCTGAGACAGGCCCATCGCCGGAGTCTGGAGCGGAAGCAGGCCCGGCAGGCCAAGGGGCGCCGGTGATGCCCAAGCCCCGCCGGCGCGGTCCTCGAGGCCAGCCTCCCGCCGCCCCGGCCCCCCTAGCGGCTCTACGGGGCCTCGACCCCTTCGTCGAGGGACCGCTGCTTCTGTGCCTGTTTCTCGGCCCATGGCTCGCGGCATTCGATACAGAGGTGGCGGGCCGCTGGCTCGACGCGGGCTTGGGCCTGTGCTGGGCCCTCTGCGGCGGCCTCATGCTTGCGGGCAAGCGCCGGATGGCGTCCCCGGGCCGCGGTCCGCTCCTGCTCCTCTGCCTCTGGGCGATCCTGGTCGCCGCCGCCGTGAGCGCCACCGTGGACCGCGGGTACAGCGTGCCCGAGCTGACGCGGATCTGCGCGGCGGGAGCCGCCGCCTTCGTGCCCCTGTTAGTCCGGCCCGAGCATCGCGAAAGCGCGGCCTACCGTGTGGCCATCGCCCTCGTGGCGGGCGGGCTCATCGCCGCCACGTCGGGGCTCACCCAGTGGCTCCGAAATGCCGTGACCCTCGGAGCGTATGACTGGCGGACCTTCGGAACCTTCACCAACCCCAACGCCCTAGCGGGTTACCTGGCGCTCGCGACCCCTGTGGCCGTCGCCCTCGCCCTGCTCGTCCGGGAGCGCGCGCTTCGGCCGCTGGGCTGGTTCGTGGTGGCGGTCATGGTCTGCGCCGTGCCGCTCACCCAGTCCCGGGCGGGCATCGGGTCCTTTCTCGCGGGCCTCTTCCTCTTCGCGCTCCTCGCCATGCCCGGGTCCGCCCTGCGCCGGCTCAAGGTGGCCGGTGGAGGACTGGCCCTGCTGATCCTGGCCTTCCTCTCCATCAAGCCCCTGAGCGTGCGGCTCGTCACGACCTTCACGGTGAACCACTCCCTGATGTTCCGGCTACACTGCTGGAAGGCGGCGTGCGCGGCCGCCCTGGAGCGTCCCCTCCTGGGTTGGGGCCCGGGCGCCTATCCCATCGCGCACTCCGCCGTCGCCGACGTGGGGCCAACGCTCCACGCCCACCAGGACGCCCTCCACGTGGCGGTGGAGAGCGGCCTGCCCGCGGCGGCGCTGCTCATCGGCGCCCTCGTGTGGGCGGCCGCCCGCGCGGCGCGCGCGTCGCTGCGAGCCGAGCCGGGCCGCGGTCGCCTTCTGCTCATCGCGGCGGCGTGTGGCGTTGTCGCGGTCCTCGTCCACGGACTGCTCGAGTCCGACCTGACCGTGAGGCCGACCCTGGTCGCCCTGATGGCTCTGGTAGGCGCCGCGGAGCTCCTTAGCGGCAGGGTCCCCGAGCCGCGGAGCCCACGGTGGCTCGGCGTCCTGCTCCTGTTGCTGGGGCTGGGCGTCGTCACGACGGCCGGGTCCGTGGCTGTCTCCGGTGCGGCGATGCGGCGGGCGGAGGGGAGCGAGTCCACGGGGATGGTTGCGGCCGCCGCCCGCCAGTATGACCGGGCCTTCGCATGGTTCCGCCCGGACGCGACGCCCCTGCGCAGGAAGCTCGCCCTGGATCCCGCGTCGATCCCCGATCTCGAGGCCAGCTTCGCGCCCGTGCTGGCGGCGAATCCGCGCCGCGCGGTGAGCCACGAGGCGCTCGCCGACTGCCTGGTTCGGGTGGGCGAGATCCAGCGCGCCGAGCCGCACTACCGCCGAGCCACGGAGCTTGCCCCGACGCGCGTGATGTCGATCCTCGGGCTCGCCACCGCCGCCGAGGAGCGTGGCGACACCGAGGCGGTATGGGCCTACGTGCGCGCCTTGGCGGAGCTGGAGGCCTCACCGTACGGCCTCTACCGCGCTGTGCCCGAGATGCTCACCCTGGAGTTCGTCATCCCCAAGGCCTCCGCCGCGGAGATGGAGGGCCCGGGGGGCATCCACCACTTCGCGGCAGGCGTGGAGGCGGTGGACGCCTACCTGGAGACCCACGACCAGCTGGACGCGCAGTTCTCGAAGCAGTACGACGGGGATCGGACCCTTGTGGACCTGAACCTGCGGATGCGGGGCCTTCGCCCGAGGACCGTCGCCCAGGCCCGGATGATGCGTGCCCGCCTGAGCTGGATGCGGGCGGAGGCCGCCGAGGAGCCGACCGAGAAGCAGAATCTCCGAAACGAGGCCATTCACGCCGACGCCGCGGCCGTGAGCAGGATGGATCGAGGGGCATGGCGGGGCATCCTGGTCGAGACTGCGGCGCTCCGCGCCGAAGGAGGGCTCTAGCGATGCGCGTGCGAGTCATCAACGGTCCGAACCTGAACCTGCTGGGCCAGCGGGAGAGCCAGATATACGGCGTCGAGAGCTTGGCGACGGTCGAGGAGCGTATGCGCGACCTGGCGGCGGAGCTGGGCGTGGAGGTCGACTTCGTGCAGTCCAACAGCGAGGGCGCGCTGGTCGACGCGATCCAGGAGTGCCGGGGCCAGCGAGACGCCATCATCATCAACCCCGGCGGCTACACCCACACGAGCGTGGCGATCCACGACGCGATCCGCGCGGCCGAGGTGCCCGCCATCGAGGTTCACGTCAGCAACATCCATGCTCGGGAGGGGTTCCGGGCGACCACGATCACCGGCGCCGCCTGTGTCGGGATCATCTCCGGCATGGGCGTCCTGGGGTACCCCCTGGCTCTGCGCGCCGCCGTCGAGCTTGCGGGTCGGGAAGGGTAGCCGCCCCGCGGCCACTCGCTGGAGGATACGCCGGCCTCCCTCGCGAAACGCACGAGACCCTTCACGCTGGAGGCGCCCCCATGTCGGATCGACGCGTCATGCACGTCATCTCGCACACTCACTGGGACCGGGAGTGGTACTTCACCCTCCAGGACTTCCGCACTCGGCTCGTCGATCTCATCGACGCCCTGCTTGACCTGCTGGACCGCGACCCGGGCTTCCGAACCTTCCACCTGGACGGCCAGACCGTGGTCCTCGAGGACTACCTGGAGGTCCGGCCCGAGCGCGAGGCGGACCTCAGACGGCTCATCAAGGATGGTCGCATCCTCATCGGCCCGTGGTACCTCCTGAACGACGAGTTCCTCACGAGCGGCGAGGCGACCGTGCGGAACCTCCAGATCGGGCGCCAGATCTGCGAGGACTACGGGAGCAACATGCGCATCGGCTACCTGCCGGACCAGTTCGGAAACATCGGCCAGATGCCCCAGATCCTCGCCGGCTTCGGCATCGACACCGCCGTCTTCGGCCGGGGCTGGCAGCTTGTGGATGACCGCAAGTGCGAGTTCCTCTGGCGGGCGCCCGACGGGTCCGAGGCGCTAACCTCCTTCATGGTCCACTGGTACAACAACCTCCAGCGGATCCCCGAGGATCCCGATGAGGGTCTCGCCTTCGTCGAGCGGGCCCGCGATGCGTTGGATGCCGTGACCCACACCGGCCAGCTCCTCATGATGAACGGCGTCGATCACCTCTTCGCACAGGAGAACCTGGCGCCCATCCTCGAGTCCCTGCGCGGCAGGCTGCCCGAAACGGACGAGATACGCCATTCGACCCTGCCCGACTACTTCGAGGCTGTGCGGGCGGAGGTCGCCGAACGCGGCATCGAGCTGGGGGTGCATGACGGCGAACTCCGCGAGGATCGCCACGGACAGATCCTGGCGGGCACCCTCTCCACCCGGATGTACCTGAAGCAGGCCAATGACGCGTGCCAGCGCTTGCTGGAGCGAGTGACCGAGCCCCTGGCGACCATGGCCTCCGTGGCGGCTTCCGGCGCATACGCCTACCCCGAGAGCTTCCTCCTGATCGCCTGGAAGCACCTTCTCCAGAACCACCCCCATGACTCCATCTGCGGCTGCTCCATCGATCACGTCCACGTCGACATGAAGCAGCGCTTCCGCGACGCGGAGCAGATTGGCCGGCTGCAGAGCGAGCGGGCGCTCACGGCCCTCGCGCAGCGCCTCGACACCTCGGCCGCCCCCGAGGGTGCGGCGACGGTCGTTGTCGCCAACCCACTGCCCTGGGAGCGTACCGATCCCGTGACCGTCGTGGTGGACTTCCCCATGCCCGACGCGCCTCACGCGGTGAAGGTGCTGGATGCCGCCGGCGAAGAGGTGCCGGCCGGGGTGGTAGAGGTCAAGGCGACGGCTCGCCGCATCTGGTCGCCCATCGCCCTTCCGAAGTCCGAGCCCGTGCGGCGCTTCGTCCTCTCCCTTGTGGCCGAGGCGGTGCCGGCGACGGGTCTCAAGACCCTTCACGTCGCGCCCGCCGGGTGGCAGGCGCCCGAGCCGCCCGAGTTGCTTATCGACCCGCGCACCGTGGAGAACGAGTACCTCCGGGTCACCGTCGAGCCGAACGGCAGCCTGACCCTCCTGGACAAGGTCACGGGCTACACCTACCGCGATCTGCTCACCATCGAGGAGAGCGGCGACGTGGGCGACGAGTACCGCTACCTCGCCCCCGTGGCCGACCGCACCTACACGACCCACGGATGCAGCCCCTCCATCACGGTGCTGGAATCCGGCCCGGCCCGAGTGCGTATCGAGATCCGGGGCGTCTTCGAGGTGCCCGAGGCCTCGACGTCGACGGGACGCGCCACGGACCTGGTGGGGTGCGGCTTCCGCACCGTTCTCTCGGTGAGCCGCGGCGTGCCGCGAGTCGATGTCGAGACGACGATCACCAACGCCGCCAAGGACCATCGGGTCCGCGTCGCCTTCCCAACGGACCTGGAGACCGACGTGGCCCAGGCCGAGGGTCAGTACGATGTCGTCACCCGAAGCCGCCCGCCGGCGGAGTGGCCCCACGCGACCCAGTGCCAGCCCCAGCAGGGCTTCGTGGCGGCGGGAGATGGCCACCGCGGGCTGTGCATCGTGAACCAGGGCATGCCCGAGTACGAGTTGGGCAACGACGCGCGCCGGACGCTCTACCTGACGCTGTTCCGCGCCGTCGGAGCCCTCAGCAGGGGCGGCGAGGCGGCGGTCGTCGATCTCACCCCCGGGGCGCAGATGCTCGGGGAGTACACCTTCGGCTACTCCATCGTGCCCTTCGCGGGCGATCTGCTCACCAGCTACGCCCCGCGGCAGGCCCATCAGGCTCGTGTGCCGCTGGAGACGATCCAGACCGACAGCCACGAGGGAGACATCGAGGACGGCTGGAGCCTCCTCTCCCTCGCGCCCGAGTGTCTCATCCATACGGCGACGAAGCGCTCGCCCGGCGGCGAGCACCTCGTCGTGCGCTGCTTCAATCCCCGGGAGACCGCCGTCGACGGCGAGCTGCGGATCAGCGCCTCCATACGCGCGGCCTGGACTGGGGATCTGATGGAGAAGCCGGTCGAGGAGCTGGGCGTCGAGGAGGGCGTGGTGCGGTTCACCGCCGGACCGAAGCGGATCGTGACGCTCCTGCTGGCCCTCGGCGAGTAGCCGAGAGAGGATGCTGCGGTGCCACTGGATGACCTTCGGAAGCAGATCAACGAACTAGATGAGCAGATCGTCCGGCTACTCGACCAGCGCGCGCGCGTAAGCCTCCGGGTGGCCGAGGAGAAGCGCATGGCGGGCGAACCCTCGGCCGTCTACTACCGCCCCGAGCGGGAGCGCGAGGTGCTCGAACGCGTCGCGCGCGCCAACCCCGGCGCGCTGCCGACTGAGTCGCTGAGGGCCATCTACCGGGAGATCATCTCCGCTTCGAGGGAGCTCCAGAGGCACCACATCGTGGCGTACTTCGGCGCGCCGGCGAGCTTCACCCATGCGGCGGCGCTCCGGCACTTCGGCCGCCAATGCCAGTTCACGCCCATCGGAGACATCCAGGGGATCTTCTCCGCCGTGGAACGCGGCGCCGCCCACTTCGGGGTCGTCCCCATCGAGAACTCGACCGAGGGCATCATCCCCGCGACCCTCGACCAGTTCATCAACTCGCCCGTGCGGATCGTCGCCGAGGCCTACATGGAAGTCCACCACAACATCATGGCGACGTGTCCGCTGGTCGAGGTGCGCACCGTCTACAGCCACCCGCAGCCGCTGGCCCAGTGCCAAGGGTGGATACACCGCATGTTACCCGAGGTCAAACTCGTCGAGGTCAGCTCCACCCCCATCGGGGCCCAGATGGCCCGGGATGATCCCTCGGGAGCGGCCATCGGCACCAAGCTCGCCGCCGATCTCTTCGGCCTCGCCATCCTCGAGGAGCGGATCGAGGACTACGCCATCAACCGCACCAGATTCTGGGTGCTGGGGCGGGAGACGCCCGAGCCGAGCGGCAAGGACAAGACCTCCCTGCTCTTCTCGACCCGCCACGAGTCGGGCTCCCTCTTCCGCTCCCTGGAGGCTTTCGCCGCCCATCGGATCAACCTAACGCTGATCCAGAGCCGGCCGACGAAGCACACGGCATGGGAGTACGTGTTCTTTATCGACTTCAACGGGCACCCCAACCAGGATAACGTCCAGGCGGCGATGCGCGAACTAGAGCGCAACTCGGTATTCGTGCGAGTGCTCGGTACGTACCCAGAGGCGGTCTGAGGGCCGGAGCGGCCCGGATTCTGTGAAACTAACGTCCTCCGGGAAGCGTCCCAGGCCAAGAACTGTACAAGCGACTTGATCCCACAGGCGCGCTTCGGAGGGGTTACCGCACCTTGGCGAAGGCGACGGTCATTGCCACCGGCCGGCCCAACCCGCTTCTGTTCCTGATGGCGTTGGCGCTTCCCGTGCTGGCGGCCCTGTCATATTCCGCCAACGTGGGTGCTGCTCCCGCCGACATCCTGCTGCCGCTGACCGCCGTTGGCATCGTCGCGGTCGGCTGCTACATCTGGATGCGCGTGCGGATCCCCAACGCCGACCAGACCCTGTTCAGCATCATCCTCGCCCTCTCCGGAATAGGGCTCGTGATGATCGCCCGGCTCGATGCCGACCTGGGCTCCGAGCGGTTCACCAAGCAGGTGACATGGATCTGCATCGCCCTCGTGGTGATGGCGCTGACCGCCACGAGCGTCCGCCGGCCGGAGAAGCTCGCCGCGTTCCAGTACGTCTCTGGCGTGGTCGCCGTGGTCCTCTTCCTCGCCCCCACGCTGCTCCACGCCGTCTTGGGGGGCGTCGGGGAGATCCGCGCCGACGAGGTCAACGGAGCGCGGCTGTGGATCCAGTTCGGCAACTACCTCTCCCTACAGCCCTCGGAGTTCGCGAAGATTCTCGTCGCCATCTTCCTCGCCGGCTACCTCACCGAGAAGGGCGACGTCCTCGCCCACTGGCCCTACCGCCTCTGGAACCGGATCGCCCTCCCACCCCTGCGTCACGTGGGCCCGATCCTCCTCGTCTGGCTCGCGAGCCTGGGGCTGCTAGCCGCCCAGCGGGATCTCGGCTCAGCGCTGCTCATCTTCTGCCTCTTCCTGGAGATGCTCTACTCAGCCACCGGACGCGCCGGATACCCCTTGGGCGGCCTGGCGCTCTTCGTGATCGGCGCGGCCTTCCTAGTGAGCGCCGGCGCCGAGGGCATGTTCTCCCACGTGCAGACGCGGATCCAGGCCTGGCGCGACCCCTGGCCCCACGCTGACACGGGCGGGTACCAGATGATCCAGTCCCTCTTCGCCTTCGCCCAGGGCGATGTGCTCGGGACGGGGCTGGGGCAGGGGATGCCGACGCGCATCCCCGAGGTGTCCACCGACTTCATCTTCGCGGCCATCGGCGAGGAGCTGGGGCTGGTCGGGACCTGCGCGGTCATCCTGCTCTTCTCCTTCCTCACCGTCCGAGGCTTCGTGGCGGCGGGGCGGGCGAAGGACGACTTCTGCGCCCTCCTGGCGGCGGGCCTGACGGCGGGCATCGTCACCCAGGCGGCGATCATCATCTGTGGCGTGACCAAGTTCCTCCCCATGACCGGGATCACGTTGCCCTTCGTGTCCTACGGTGGGTCCAGCGTGGTCGCCAGCGCCATCGCCGTCGGCCTGCTCATCCGCATCTCCGCCGACCCCACGCCCACGCCGCGGCCCGCGGGAGACCGCCCTCGGACGAGGCCCCTCGCCTGGCTGCACCTCGTCCTATTCGCCCTGCTGTCCGTCTGGCTCGCCTACTGGAGCGTTATCCGCGGGCCCGAGCTGAACGTCCATCCGCGCAACCCGCGGCTCTACGTGGCCGAGGAGAAGATTCAGCGGGGCCAGATCCTGGATCGGCGCGGCAACGTGCTCGCCGAGGAGGACGCCGAGACGGGCGAGCGCACCTACCCCTCGGCCCGCGCGACGGCCCACGTCGTGGGGTACACGACCCGGCAATACGGGAGCGCCGGGATCGAGGCCACCGCCGCCGGGTGGCTCCTGGGGCTCGAGCGGCCGGACTCGGGGATCGCCGACCTCGTGCGGCAGGCTCGAACGCGCTCACGCGGGCTGCCTGACAAGGGGAACGACGTCACCCTCTCCATCGACCTGGCGCTGCAGCAGCGGGGCCACGAGCTCCTAGGCGGGGAGCAGGGCGCCATCGCGGCGATCAACCCTAAGACCGGCGCCATCCTCTGCCTGGTCAGCCGGCCCACTTACGACCCCAACGACATCAGCGCCATCCTCGCCGAGACGGCCACGAACCCGTCGGACACGCGCCTGCTCAACCGCGCGACCCAGGGCCTCTACCCGCCGGGCTCCACCTTCAAGATCCTCGTAGCCGCCGCCGCGCTGGATGCCGAGCTCGTGAAGCCGCACGACCGTTTCACCTGCACCGGGGAGGAGATCATCCGGGGCGACCGTATCCGCTGCTGGAACCGTGCGGGTCATGGCGACATCGATTTGCATAGGGCGATCACCGAATCGTGCAACATCTACTTCGCGCACATCGGGGAACGCTTCCTACGCGCACCCGGGGAGGACGGCCGGAAGCTCTTCATCGACTACTGCGACAGTTTCGGCTTCGGGGCCGTGCCGCCGGGTGGCTCCTACACCGTGGAACCCAGCCGGGTGCCGCGGGGCGAGGAGATGACCGATGCCATGCTCCTCGAGTGCTGTTTCGGTCAGGGCGCGCTGATGGTCACGCCACTACACATGGCGATGATCGCCGGCGGCATCGCGAATCGGGGCGAGGTGATGGTCCCTCAGATCATCGAGCGAGTGAACTCGCCGGCGGGTGAGACGATCTACTCGATGCAGCCCCAACGCTGGCGCTATGCCGTGACGGGCCCGCCAGCGGAGTATGTGGCCCAGGTGATGCGTCAGGTCGTCACCGAGGGCACCGGACGGGCGGCCGGACTGTCGTCGGTCGAGGTCGCCGGCAAGACGGGCACGGCGGAGACGGGGCGAGGTCCCGCTCACGCCTGGTTCGTCGCGTACGCGCCGGCCCAAGACCCCGAGATCGCCGTCGCCGTCATCGTCGAGAACAGCGGCGCGGGAGGCGGCGCGGTGGCCGCGCCGAAAGCAAGGGAACTACTGCGGACCTACTTCGCGCTCTAGCCCCCTGCGGGCTCGGCGCCGATGAGCGAGGAGACCTGCCCATGGTTGGGCGCAAGCTAGATAACGATCGCTATGAGCTCCTGGAACTCCTGGGTGAGGGTGGGGCGGCTCGAGTCTACCGCGCCCGAGATCATCTCCTCGGCCGTGACGTCGCCCTGAAGCTCCTGCGGCCTGAGCTCGCCAGCGAGCCCGGGGCCGCCGACCGCTTCCGACGCGAGGCTACCGCCGCGGCGGGACTGAGCCATGCGAACATCGCCCAGGTCTACGACATCGGCGTGGACGAGAACGGGGTGCCGTACTTCGTCATGGAGCTGGTGGCGGGAGGCACCCTCCGTGACCTCCTCGACGCGCGCGGCAAGCTGCCCGCCGCCGAGGCCGCGGCCATCGCCAAGCAGGTTGCCTCAGCCCTACGCCACGCCCATGAGAATGGGATCATCCATCGCGACATCAAGCCCCTGAACATCCTCCTCGGCAAGGACGGCCAGGCCAAGGTGGTCGACTTCGGCATCGCCCGAGCCCTCGCCCAGAGCCAGGTCACCCAGGCGGGGAACATCCTCGGCTCCGTGCGCTACGTGTCGCCGGAGCAGGCCCGAGGCGAGATGGCCACCCCCCAGTCCGACCTCTACTCCCTGGGAGTCGTTCTCTTCGAGCTCCTCACGGGCCGGCCACCCTATGATGGCGACAGCCCCGTGAGCATCGCGCTCAAGCACGCCGAGGCGGCGGTCCCCAGCCTGGCCGCCATCGACCCCACGATCCCCGCCCCCGTGGTCGCCATCGTGGAGCGGGCCATGGCGAAGGACCCGGCGCACCGGTACATCCGCGCCTCCGAGCTCCAGAGCGACCTGGAGGCTTGGGAGAGTGGGCAACCGGCGCCCCATCGGGCCCCCGTTCGCGCCTACGAAGCGACGACGGTCATCGAGCGGCCCACGCTGCCGCCGCGGCCCCAGCCCACCTATCCCCAGCGTTCGCCCCTCGCCGAACCCGCTGAGCCCGATGGCATGTCCACCCTGACCATGGTGTTGGTGGCCCTCACCGCCGTCGTGGTCATCTCGGGGATCGGCATCCTGTGGTACCTCAGCCGTGGCGGCGGCGGAGCCGGCACGGACCCCGAGTCCGGCACGACGATGGTCATCGCGACCATGCCCCAGGTCGAGGGCCTGCGCCGCACCGTCGCCCTGCAACTCCTGCGCCAGGCGGGCGTTCAGGAGAACAGCGTCTTCATCGAGGAGCAGGAGGACGAGAAGCAGACTCCCAACGTCGTCGTCCGGCAGTACCCGCCATCCGGGGCCCAATGGCACCCGGGGGACCGGGTGACACTGGTCGTGACGAAACGGCCCGAGGAGCCCCTTGTCGATACCGTCGCCACGCCTGACCTCATTGGCCGCACCGTCACCCAGGCCAAGGCGATCCTCGAGTCGTGGCAGCTCGACGCCGACGTCATATCCGACCCCGGCGCCGAGGGAAGCCCGGGCGAGGTCGTCATGCAGGTGCCCGTGCCCGGCGACATGGTGCCCCCGGGATTCGCCGTGAGGATCTACATCGTCCCCGAGACCGCGGCGCCCGCCCAGCCCGAGCCACGCGCGCCCATCACGGAGCCGGAGGAGCCCGAGCCTCACGTGCCCATCGCCCCGCCCCCGTCCAAGCCGGACGAGCCTGAACCGAAGCCTGAGCCACCCGTAACCCCGCCTGTGCAGCCCCCGGCGCCCATCGACGAGGTGCCCTCGGACAGGCCTGAACCGGGAGATCTGTGATGCCGCCTTCCTGCAGTGCCGTTCCTCGAGCGCTGGCCCTAGTGGCCGCGCTGACCCTAGCGACTGTCGGGCTGGTCGCCTGCGCGCGCAAGCCCCAGGAGGGCCCATCGGGCGCTGGCGGCGTCTCCGCGCCAGCCCGCACCGTGGTGCGCTTCGCCTCCGTGTGGGTGAACCCGCCGCGGCAGCCCGCCCTCGAGAAGGTCGTCGAGGAGTTCGAGGCGCTGCATCCCGAGATCGACATCGAGGTCACCTACACCGCGCCCGATGACTACAAGATGGCGATCCGCACCCAGGTCGCCGCGGGCGAGGCGCCGGACGTGTTCTTCGTGTGGCCGGGGGAGTGGCTGTGGAAGTTCGCTCGCGGCGAGCAGGTCATGGACCTCACCGATGAACTCGCGAAGGACGGCTGGGGCGACCAGTTCCTCCCCAACTCCATGCCCCTCTTCCAGTACGAGGGCCGCGCCTACGGCGTTCCCATGCTCATGCAGTGCAAGTACTTCTTCTATAACCCCGAGATGTTCGCCGAGCGCGGCCTCTCGGAGCCCCAGACCTGGGATGATCTCATCACCATCTGCGAGACCTTCAAGCGGGAGGAGATCGTCCCCATCGCCCTCTCGAACACGGACCGCTGGCCGCTCCACCACTATGCGACCATCCTGTGGCAGCGGCTCGTCGGCGAGGATCAGCTCCTCCGCGACCTGGACCGCGCCACGGGCGGGGCCTACGCCCATCCGGGCTACCGCCAAGGGCTCGAGATGCTCGAGGAGCTCGTCACCCGGGGCTACTTCACCCCCGGCGCCAACGGCGAGCCCCGAGACTCCGCGCGACTGCTCTTCGCAACGGAGCAGTCCCCCATGTTCTTCACCGCGACGTGGGACCTGGGCTGGTTCCTCGATGAGCGGCAAACGCCCCCCGAGTTCATCGACAAGTGGGACATGTTCCAGTTCCCGAGCGTTCCGGGCGGCGAGGGGAACCAGGACTACATGATGGGCGCGCCCGATGGCTACGCGGTCTACTCGGGCACCAAGGTCAAGGACGCGGCGCTGACGTGGCTGCGCTACTTCACCTCACCCGAGGTCGGGCGGCAGCTCGTGACCGAACTCCAGGAGCTCGTGTGCGTCCAGGGCGCGGTGACCGATCAGAACGCGGGCCGGCGCCTCCAGAAGTACGCCAACGACCTCTCATCCGCGCCGGGCGTCATCCCCTGGGCCGACATCATGCTCGAGAGCAGCGCTCGCGAGGCCTTCCTCGATGCGCTCCAGGGGATGCTCGATGGCACAGTGAGCCCGGAAGGCGTGCTCCAGCGCTTGCGCGAAGCTCACGCCCAGGCCCGAGTGGAGGCGGCGAGCGAGTAGGCGCCGCGGGGGAGGGGGCCCATCTGGGAGGGGTGTGCCTCATCGGCGCCCAGGTCAGACACCGGACCGCGCATCGCCTCATCCCCTATGGCTTCGTCGCCCCCGCCCTGGGAGTCTTCGGCCTGTTCGCCCTCGGGCCGATCCTGTTCGCCGTGGTGCTGGCCCTCTTCCACTGGGACCCCGTCGGCGGGACCACTCGCTTCGTGGGGCTCGGCAACTTCTCCCAGATCCTCACCGATCCCCGCACCCACAGCGCCCTGCGCAACAACATCCTCTGGATCGTCCTGTCCCTCGGCATCCAGCTCCCCATCGCCCTGCTCCTGGCGGCGACGCTTAGTGACGCCTCCCGAAGCTCTCGCCTGCTGCGGACCCTCTTCTTCTCGCCCCTGGTGATCCCCGCCGTCGCCATCGGGCTGCTGTTCGGGATCATCCTCGATGGCCACTTCGGGTCCCTCAACGCCGCCCTGGGCCTTCTGAAGGGCGAGGCGGTTCGCATCGGCTGGCTGTCCGACCCCAGGCTGGCCCTCATCGCCCTCATTGGCGTGGCGTGTTGGCAGTACACCGGCTTCCACATGATGGTCCTCCTCGCCGGCATCCAGAGCATCCCCCACGAGCTCTACGAGGCCGCCGCCCTCGATGGCGCGGGGTGGTGGGCGCGGCTCACCCGTATCACCCTGCCCCTCCTCCGCCAGGTGCTGCTCGTCGATGCCCTGCTCATCGCCATCGGGTCCATGAAGGTCTTCGACCTCGTCTGGGTGATGACCCGAGGCGGCCCGAACAACGCCACGGATGTCCTCGCCACCCACATGTACTCGACGGCCATCATGTCCGAGCAGATGGGCGCGGGGAGCGCCATCGCCCTCCTCATGCTCGCCATCACGCTGGGCTTCGCCATCATCCACGCCCGGCTCGCCGCCCGAGGGGGTGGCGACTGATGCGTCGGCTGACGGCGATCGCGGCGCGGGCGGCGGTGACGCTCCTCGCCCTGGTGATGCTGAGCCCCCTGCTGTGGGCCGCCTTCGCCTCGGTGAAGCGGGGGTTCGACGTCCGCAGCGCCCCCTTCTCCATCCCCGATGACCCCTCCCTCGAGTCCTACCGCGACGCCATCGAGGGCGGGCTGCTCGCGGCGATGGGCCACTCGGCGCTCATCACCGGCCTCAGCGTCGCCATCGTCGTGGCCCTGGCCTCCTTGGCGGCATACGCCTTCGCCAGGCTCACCTTCCCCGGCCGAACCGCCCTGCGAACCCTCATCCTGGCCGGGATGATGGTGCCCGTGCACGCCGTGCTCATCCCTCTCTTCATCATGGCCTCGCGCACCCAGGTGTCGGGCCAGTGGTACTCCCTCATTGGCCCCTATGTGGCCTTCGCGCTGCCCCTCTCGGTGTTGCTCCTCACCGCCTACTTCGCCGACGTGCCGAAGGAGCTCGAGGACGCCGCCCGGCTGGACGGCTGCTCGGACCTGGGAATCTGGTGGCACGTCGTGCTGCCCATGTCCCGCGTGGGGCTCCTCACCGTCGCGATTCTGCAGGGCGTGTGGATCTGGAACGAGTACCCCATGGCCCTCGTGCTGCTCACCGGATCCTGGAAGACCCTGCCCTTGAGCCTCGCCGAGTTCCGGGGCGAGCACACGGCGAACTGGAGCGCGATCCTCGCCGCTGTCATCATCGTCGCCGCGCCCATGCTTACGCTGTTCTTCCTCTTCCAGAAGGTCATCATGCGAGGCATGACCGAGGGCGCCCTGAAGGGGTAGGCGGGCCCGGCTCGGGGGGCTGCCCCTCTGGCGCGCTCTGGTGTACCCTGTGCCTGTGGTCATCGTTGAGCGCGCGCGGCTTCGCTCCCTGTGGTGGAGCCACCCGGGGAGGCTCCGATGGGAGGGACGGGTGTACCCGGCGCCATGAGACGGCTGCTCACGCCCCTGGTCGAGCGGATGCTGCTTCGGTCCCTGAAGGGGTACTTCCGCGCCGTGCGCTTCGCCAGCCGCGCGCCCATCGACCCGGAGAAGCCCACCATCGTCTACGCCAACCATCACTACTGGTGGGACGGCTACCTCCTCCACCTCCTGGCGCGCGAGCTCCGGCCGGGCCGAGCGATGGTCTGGTCGCGGGAGCTCGGCCTCTTCCGTCCCTTCGCTCTCCTCGGAGCCATGCCGTTCCCGGCCGACGACGCCATCAGGCGCGCCTCGACGGTCCGCCGGTCCCTCCGCCGGCTCCGCGAGGAGCCCTACCTGCTCTTCGTCTTCCCCGAGGGCGAGAGCCATCCCGCGCCCAAGGTGGACCCCTTCCTCCCCGGCCTCTACTGGCTCGCCAAGCGGCTGCCCGAGGTCGCCTTCGTGCCCCTGGCGATCCACATCGAGCAGGCCACCGAGCAGTTCCCCGTCGCATGCCTCATGACGGGCGAGCCGCTCCGGCCCGGTCTGGAGCGCCGGGGCTCCTGGCTCGCCGCCGCCCGCGAGCCCATCGTGGAGATGCTCGAGGAGTTGCGCGACCCCGATCGGCGCGCCAAGCTGGAGTTCCGAACGCTCCTCGAAGGCCGGCCCTCCACCCGGGAGCGCCGTTGCGGGCCCGGCCTCGACGTGGTACTGTCGGGGATGGCGCGGGATCGAGAAACTAGGACCACCGAGGGGGAGGGACCGTGATGGCCGCCGAGACGCTCCCGGAGCCGCTGCGCTGCATCGGCGCCTACCTCGAGACCTTCACGCCGCCCAACGAGCCCTTCGATCCCGTCGGCGAATGGACCCACACCTACAGCATTCGGCTCATCCACCAGTTCCAGGGCGTCCAGCACTGCGACGCCGTCGGGGTCCTCCGCCTCATCCGCAGTCAACTCGGCGTCGGCGTCATCCGGATCAGCGTGGCCCACGCCCCGCGGCAGGCGGGACCGGGCTGGGATCGGGTCGACGCCACCCTCTCCTGCGCCGACGACCGCCTCTCCTCCCTGCGCGCCTGGGACTCGAGGACCCGCTTGGTCCGCAACGACGGCGTCGTCATGGAGGGGACCGAGTTCCGCGCCCGGGGCGTCGTCGAGCGCGGCCGGATCGTCCGCATCAGCGGCGGCAAGATCGAGCACCCCGCCCAGGGCCCCGTCACCACCGACTGGGGCCTCATCGACGCCGTGCAGCGGTTGCCCCTCGAACCCGCCCGGATCGAGGACTTCACCGTCCTCGAGGAGCTCGACGCGCCGCGGCTCGGCCAGCGCCTCGTCTACCGCGGGCCCGTCGAGGTCCCAACGGCCTCGGGGGCCGCCACCCTCCACGGCTTCGAGCGCGCGGGTCGAGGCGTCCTCCCCACCACCTACTGGGTCGACGAGGAGCATCGCATGTGGTTCGCCATCGGGTCCCTTCGCGCCGTGCTGCTGGAGCCGGGGCTCCAGGTCCCGGAGGTGAAGGACCAGTGAAGGGCCGTAAGAGCGTCTCGCGCCGCGACTTCTTCGGCAAGGCCTTCGGCGCCGCGAGCGCGGGCTGCGCCGCCGCCAAGGCCTTCGCCTCGAGCCTCGGGCCCGGCAAGGGGCCGAACATCGTCTTCATCCACACCGACCAGCAGTACGGCGGCGCCCTCTCCGCCCACGGCGACGAGTTCCTCAGCACCCCCAACCTCGACCGCCTCGTCTCCGAGGGCGTGGACTTCCGCCGCTCCTACTCCGCCAACCCCGTCTGCTGCCCCTCGCGCGCCTGCTGGTACACGGGTCGCCCCTCCACCGAGAACGGCGTCATCATGAACGACCGCTGGCCCCTCCTGCGCGACATCCCCGACCTGGGCCAGTGGTTCCGCGCCAACGGCTACCGCTCCGTCTATGTCGGCAAGTGGCACGTCACGGGCCGGAACGTCCGCGAGAGCTTCGACGTCCTCACCGAGGGCCACGGCATCGGCGAGCACGGCGACGCCGCCATTGCCCGTGCCGCCGAGGGATTCCTCCGCAACGCCGGCGGCGACAAGCCCTTCTTCCTCAACATCGGCTTCCTCCAGCCCCACGACATCTGCTACTGGCTATTCAGGAACACCCTGCCCCTAGAGGAGTGCCCGTACGGCGTCGCCGACGAGGAGCTCCCGCCCCTCTACGACAACTGGGCCTACGACCCCCGAGAGCCCGAGTTCTTCCGCCAGCACTGGCGCGACTCCGGCGCGGCGCTCCACATGGCCCAATGGAAACCCTGGCAGTGGCGCTACTACCGCTGGGCCTATGCCCGCCATGTGGAGATGGTCGACGCCCACATCGGCCGGGTCATCGACGCCCTGGATGACTCCCCCTTCGCCGACAACACCCTCCTCGTCTTCAGCTCCGATCACGGGGACGGCATGGGGCGCCACCGGATGTTCTCCAAGATGTTCTTCTACGAGGAGGCGGCACACGTGCCGTTCATCGTGCGCTTCCCCGAGCGCATCGAGCGCGGGCTGCAGGATGACGAGCACCTCGTGTCCGGTCTCGACCTCGCGCCCACCCTATGCGACTTCGCCGGCATCGACGCGCCACCCAAGGCCCGAGGCCGCAGCCTCCGGCCCATCCTCGAGGGACGCGAGACCCCGTGGCGCGAGTACCTCGTCAGCGAAGCCCACAGGCGCGGCCGCATGGTCCGCACTCCCGACTACAAGTGGATCACCTACGAGGGCAGCCCCACCGAGCAGCTCTTCGACATGCGCGCCGACGCCGGCGAGCAGGTGAACCTCGCGGCCGAGGGCGGCAGGGAGGACGTCATCGCCGACCACCGGCGGATGCTCGAGGAGTGGGATCGGCTCCTCGAGCATCCCGAACTGACGCCGGCCGGCTGATCGCCGGCCCCCCTCCGCCAGCCATGGCCTACCGGAACATCATGTGCAGCATCACCGGGTGGGCATAGATGGTGCACCGGCCCCACTGGCTCTGGTCCAGCCGTTCTGGAGCCTCGATACCGACCAGCGTGTCGCCCTTCGGACTCAGGCGGAGCCAGTAGTCAGGCAGCGGCTCGCTGTCGAGCGGCAGCCGCAGCAGGGCGTCCCCGGGCCACCCGAGCATCTCGCGCAACGCTTGCGCGCCCTGGGCATACACGCGATACGGGGTGAGCTGTGCCCGCTCCGACGGGTCGGGCGCCCGCAGATACGGCAACCATGTCAGGCTGGCGATACGATCCGCCCGCATGGTCCACAGCACCATGGGCAGATCAGAGCCTTCATTGCTGTCGTCGGTCTGCTGGACGATCCCCACCAGCGTGTCGCCGACCTTCCAGGCTACGCAGGGGCCAGCGAGCCCGGGCAGCAGTCGGGTGAGCCCCTGGGGCGGCGAGTCCACGGTGGGCAGCGACTGGCCCTCGGGCACGCGGGGCGCGAAGGTCACCCCCTCAGGCTGTTTGATCTGCGCCGCGGTGGCAACGTGCTTCCGCGCCTGCTTGGCGTCGACCAAGCCCGTGTACCTGCTGGTCGGCTTGGGGGGCCAAGTAGACTGCACGACCCTGGTGGTGAGCGGGTGCTCTGCCGCGCGCTCGATCAGGGGCGGCTGCTCGCTGAACGTTACCACACTCACCAAGTGACCGGCGGGCCGAAGGCACACGGCGATCACCCAGTACTCCCCATCGCTCCAGCTCACGACACAGTCGGGCCAGCGATTGCTGCAGGAGACGGCGCCGTCCACCTCGGCCAAGACCCGGGGATACGGGTGCATCGTCTGGGTCCACAGCACGCCGCCCTTATGCTCGCGTTCCGTCATCTTCCCGGTGCCCGCCGTCCCCGGCGGCCAGTTGAGCGCCCGTGCGCACGCCCGAGCCAGAGTGCGTGCCGGAAGGGGGTTCGACGCCCGGGCCACGAAGGTCGCCATGTCGGCCTCCAGATGGAGAACACAGCCCAGGTCCGCCGTCTTGCCGCCCCCGAGAGCGAGGCTGGCCCGGTACTGCCACTCGTACCGGTGCCACGTGAAGAGCTTGCCGCCCTCTGGACCGGGCGTGGAGGTGCGGGTGATGGAGACTGCGGACGGGTCCGGGCGCAGCTCCTCGACGAACAGCTCGGCAATCACTCCCTGGCAGTCGGCCACGACGTGCGCGCGCGTGGCTGCCGGAACCTGGATCGGCTGATGGGCCGGCCGCCCCTCCCCCCAGGGCTCGGGCGCTTCCACGCTCCCCCAGCCCTTGGCGGCGAGGGACAGGCCCTGGCACGTCCTGATCGTCTCCGCCAAGTCAATGGCCATGCTGGGCGCGGGGCAGAGCACGGCGATCACAAGAACAACCCAGAGAACTCTGAGACACGCGCGCGAACGCCGAACTGCCATGTTCGTCACTCCTGTCGCTCACCGCTTGCGGGCCTGGCCGCCATCATCAAGAGCCTGCCTAGTACACCACCGTCCACGCCAACCGGGCGTCTCGGTACCCCAGGTCATTCGGCTCCGCTGCGGGATCAACCAGCCCCACGGTCACCGCCCACGCGACGCGAAGGCGGGCCGTCGCGTCGTACGTCGAAAGCCACATGCTCACATAGTCATCATCGACTTGTCGCATAAGGGTCACTAGGTCACTAGGCGTCTGGTCGGCTGGCAGAATATGGCCTTCAATAAAGGGAGCGATCGGCGCATCGACATCCTCCCACAACGGATAGCGAGCCGGATCGGGCAGGAGGGCGCTGAGTTCGGCGGCGATCTCCGGGTCTGTGCTCCACCATGCCTCCTCGGCGGCGGCAACCCAGGGAGCGTTGGCGGCTTCGAGATCCCGCTCCAGCCGAGTCGGTCCGTCCTCCAGGATGCGCGCCCGGAGGAACCCGGCGCGTACCACCGCCTCCACCGCGTCGGACCATGGGACGGGCCCGCCCGTCGAGCGGATCCGGTGCCCCGCCAACTCGCGCTCTACCGTCAGCCCGCCGATGGCCCCCGGCAGAGCCCCCAGTAGGTCGTCCAGGGTCAGCCCGTCCAGATCGGCCAGGACGACCTCCTCCCCGGTGGCCGCCAAGGCCTCGAGTATCAGCGGTAGGCCGTCGGGCAGCGGGTCCGACCGCTCGCTCATGTGGGCGCTCCATGCCGTCAGCCCATCGTAATCAGGGCCCAGCCCCTGCTCGACCCGGTCCTGCCACTCTGTGGTCACCTCGCCCGAGGGGAGCGTGGGCCCCAGGGCGACCGCGGCCCACGGCCCGGGAAGATGGATCAGGTCCACGGTGAGCCGGCTTCCCGCCGGCGTCGTGCACTCGATCCGAGGCGTCGGATCTACGCGGAGGGCGATCTGCTGGCTAGCCTGAAGCAGGTCGGAGAGGCCCAACACCGGCGTCCAGTTCTCCTGCTCCTTCAGTGTGCGGAGCGCCACCGGAGGGAGCTGGTCACGGGGGAGGGTGAGGTCATATACCTCCTCTTCGTGGTACAGCATGGTGGGCGGTGAGGTCATGGTCGGCTCCACCCACTGGGGCTGCACTTGCAGTAAGGGCTCCAGTTCCGCGCGCAACTCCGTCACGTCAACCGTGCGGCCCTCTGCCAGCAGGGCCATGCGCTCAGGCCCCAAGGCTCGCAGCGCGGGGAGAGCGGGAGTGGTCGCTATCCGATGGTGGCCTGGGCCCAGGTTCTCGGGCATCGAATCGCCCGCCTCGATGGCCGGCCTCAGAACCAGCACCCCGGAGTCCAGCGTCTCCGCCACCAGCCGCTCGGCCTCGAGCTCGGACTCCAGGTACTCCCACACCGCCTCCCCCTTAGGCGCGCCCGGAGGCGCGAGGCACACCGTCCCCGCCCCCTGAGCGCGCGGGCCCATCGCGTTGGCTCGCTGGATCGTCGGGTCGATTGACCCGATCTCCTGAGCGCCCGGGCCCATCGCCATAGCGCACCAGACAGCTAAGATCAGCGCGAACGCCGCGCCCTTGACGCCCCTCGCGAGTGTCTTTCCGAACATCATGGATCCCCCCTCGACGCCGTGCGACAGCCTCGATCCCATAAAGCGACACGTACTATGCCTCTATAGACACCGCTTCCCAGCGTTTGTACCGATACAGTGTCCCTCAGTCCCCCGGCCATTACAGGCCCGAGGCCGTTCCGCCGACCCTCCGCAACGGCGCCGGCGCCCTCACTCCTCCGTCAGGTCGTAGACCCGCACATAGTCGACATAGAACGGGTCCGGCAGATCGGCCTCCTTGATGTCGCCCGCCCAGGTGCCGATCTCGTCGCTCAGTTTGATGTAGAGCGGCTCCTCGCAGATGCCGCCGTCGCTCGTCCGCCATACCTCCTTGCCGTCCACGTAGAAGATGTAGGCGTCATCCGACCACCACAGGCCGTAGGTGTGCCATCCGTCCGTCAGATCCGGGACACGCGAGATCCACCCCGCCGACATGTGCTCGTCGCCATAGCCGTCCCAGTGGATGGCATGGTTGACTTGATCGTCGAGCGAGAACTTCTCGAAGATGTCGATCTCCGCGCCGTTGACGGCGCCCTCGCCAAGGTTCCCTTGGCACGCGTTGTAGAGCCAGAAGGCCGACCAGTGCCCCACGCTCCGCTGGAGCATCACCCGGGCCACGAAGTACCCCTTCGCCTTCTCGTACTTGCCCCGAGTCCGCACGCAGCCGTCGACGAACTCATCGCCGTCCTGGAAGCAGTTGATGATCAGTTCCCCGTTGCCCGTGAGGCTGATCGCGTCGGGCCGCCACCAGCCATCCCGCCGGGCGTAGGCCGCGGGGATCTCCCACTTGGTCGTGTCCAGCTCATCGCCATCGAACTCGTCGTTCCAGACCAGCTCCCACTTCATCCCCGCAGGCGGCTCGGGCAGCTCGTCGGCGGGCTCCAGTTCTCGCTGGGCGAGGGCGACGCCGGCGACCACCAGGGGTATCGCGAACATCGCCAGTGTGGTCCACTTCATGGTAGGGCCTCCTCGGCATTGATGGACGCCCACTTCGCTGTGGCGGGGCTAATACCTGGCAGCCGCGAGAACTCGCGGGCTTGAACTAGGGCGCCGGGGGTGGAGGAGGCGAGGGGCCGGCCGCCGCTAAGGCGATGCGCCCATCATGCCCCCGCCATGATCCCCCCGAATACCAGGGCGATGAACACGAAGTAGATGCAGACGGCCACGAGGGCGAGGGACATCAGGATGACGCACACGAGGCCCAGCCAGTAGGCCGCCTTCGTCATCCCGCAGTTGGGGTACTGGGTGAGCGCGTTCTTCGCCATGAAGAAGGCGACGATGCCCGGGATGTGCGTCAGCATGCCGGTGATGCCGAGGATGGCGAGGATGAGCATCAGCACCGCGTTGGGGTGCTGCTCGTTCATGCCCCCACCTCGGTAGGCGGGCGGCGGCGTCGTCCCCGGTGGGGGGACGTAGGAGGGCGGGTACGAGGGCGGCGGAGGCGGCGGCGCATAGAGGTGGACGCCGCGCCTCAGGGCGTCCGCCAAGCTGAGAGCGAGGGCGCTCATAGCGGCCTACCTCCCATCCCAACGGCCGAGACCGCTAGAGAGCGGGAGGCGGGCCGCGCCTGCCTCCCGCGAGTCTGCTAGCCTTGCCGCCCCTGCGTCTAGGGCGACGCCGAGCTGAGGACCCCGCTGGCGCCCATGATCACGAAGATGACGCAGTAGATCGCGATACCGACGGCGGCGAGGATCAGGTTGATCAAGCCGAGCTAGTAGGCGGCCTTCGTCATCCCGCAGTTCGGGTACTGCATCTTCGCGCCCCTCGCCATGAAGAAGGCGACCCAGGCGCAAGGCGCGCAGACCACGTAACCGAGTATGGCGAGGATGAGCATCGTCACCGCATTGGGCGCCTGCTCGTTCATCCCGCCGCCCCCATACACGGGCGGCGGGGTCGTGCCGGGCGGTGGCGGCGCCCCCGGAGGAGGCGGCGGGGCCGAGTACCCTCCACCGCCGGGGGGTGGGGGCGGCGGTGGGGGCGGGGGTGGCGGCGGCGCGGCGAGGGAGATCCGGAACCGCAGCCAATCCATGGCGCTGGTCAGGGCGAGGGTCATACCTGCGTACCTCCGATCGGTTTGGGTCGCACCCAAGAAGGGGTCGCCAAGCGTCCCCACGAGGGAATACGAGCATAGCCATTCCGCTAGTTGTCGCCGTTCCGCGCTACACCTGCCGCGAAGCCGCCCCTTCAGCGTCCCGTTGGCTCCGGACGCGGCGGCGGCCTATAGGTCACGCGCGAACGGGGGCACACCGCAAAACCGACCCCTTGAATGGGCCGGGCGCGAGCAGACGAAACCCACACGAACTACTCCGTCGCGGCCCCTTGTCCTTTCGCCTTCGCCTTCTTCGTGGCGCTCGCCTTGGCTGCGAGCTTGGCTTCAGGCTTGGCCGCGGCGGACTCCTCCTCCGAGGCCGCCTTCCGAGCCGCGGCGGCTCGCGGTCGGCCACGCCTCCGGCTCTCCTTCGCCTCCGCCTTCTCCTCCAGCTCCTTGGCCTGCTTGCGGCACTCCGGGCAGCAGTAACGGGTTACCGCCCGCTTATCGAGCGACCTCAGGAAGAGCTTCGCGCGTTTGTGCGCCCCCGCGTCGCACTTCGGGTTCCCACACCGCACGATGTCGCACTGCTCGCCCCGCAGCGCCGCGAGGATCAGATGGGCGAACCCGACGACCTGCTGGTGCGCCGGCGGGTTCAGGTTCTCTTGCTCCACCCGCTGCACGGTAGAGCGGCCACCCTGGTTGCCGAGCTGGTAGTGGGCGGGGCGCGACGGACGGAGGAGCCGGTTGAAGACCTGTCGGTCGGTCTCGGTGATCCGTAGCGACAGCGGCGCTCCCTCGTCCTGGCCGGGCTGGGTCCGCGCCTCCACGTACGCATGAGCTACCGACTGGACGGCCCGAACCCGCGCGATCAGCGCCTCGCGCCGCGTCACCGTCATCGTTCGAAGCGCGGGAGGCGCGTTCGCCCCGTGAGCGTGGGACATGGTGTCCCAGTTCAGAAGCGTCTCGGCCAGTTCGAGGTCGAGCTCTGGGGTGCTCACCGCTTCATCCCTCCCTGGAGTAATGCTAACCTTCACTCTCCCTATATATTCGAGCCAACGAGAGCCGATACCTGTCAGGTAGCCGCGACCAACTCCTGCCCGAGCCAACGAGCGGCCGCCGCGGCTGATTCATTTCGCGAAATCGCCCTGTTTACAGTGTCACTTCCGGTTTTTGCCGAAAATCGGTCGATGGGCTTCACTTGTCACAAAACACGTCGTTTGCCAAAAATAGGTCTCTAGCCCTTGGGCCCCAAGCCTTAGAGGTCTGTCAAAGTGGCCTTTTCGAGCCTCCGTTTTTGCGAAAGGTGCCTCTGTACTTATATAAGGCGCGCGTGTCTGGAGGGGACCCCTGCGGACGCCCGCCACGCCGAAAGGCGCAGTTTCATCACTCGATATCGTGATGCGTCTCGAATCTCGGAAAGGAGGATGACGTCAGGACCGGCGCGTGCCGTAGTCCTCGATGAGCTGGAGGTAGAGAAGCGCGTTCTCCACGGGCACATTGTGGGGGATGTGGTTGCCCACGGCGAAGAAGTAACCGGGGCAGCGCCGCCCCAGCTCCCAGCAACGCTCGACCTCTGCCCGCACCTCGGCGGAACCGCCGAAGGTCAGGGCCCGAGTGTCCACGTTGCCGATGATGACCTTGGACTCGCCGTACTCCCGCACGATGAGTTCCAGGTCGGTGAGGGGCTCGAAGATGAACCCATCGGCCCCCGCCGCCGCCAGGTCATGCACGAAGGGCGTGAAGTCGCCGTCGGAGCAGAAGAGGATCTTCTTCCCCGCCGACTTCAGGATGTCCCACAGCCGCTCGTACCGCGGGAAGACGTACTGCCGGTACCACTCGGGCCGGAACACGGGGCCGCTCGTCCACACGATGTCATCGTGGCAGATGAACACCGGCGCCGTGGTCTTGGCCCAGGCGCGGAAGTTAGCTTCGGAGATACGGTAGAACCCCTCCAGCACCGCGTCGAAGCCTTGGGGATCCATGCCTCCCGCCGTGAGGAACAGGTCCCAGCCGAAGGCGGCGATACAGGCGGAGAACACCGTCTTGTAGTAGCCGCCCGTGTAGATCTGGTTGGGGTAGGCGGCTTGGGCCGCATCCCAGCGCTCCTGAAAGTAAGCGGCGCGCTCGTCCACATCGGGCACGCCGTAGACCTCATCCGGCCGAAAGGCGAGAACCTCGTCCGCGTCGGCGAAGGGGCACGAGATGTCGGCATCGTAGTCCGTCCCGCCCTCTTGGAACACCGCGTGGCCCATGTTCGTGGTGGGACCCACCCAACCCGGGCCGTCGTCGGTGCTCCAGAGCAGATCGTAGTTCGTCGCGTCGTAGAACCGCCGCCACGCGGAGGGATCCTCCCGTGGATCGACACCTACGACCGCCTTCACGAGCCGAGGGTGCGAGCAGTACTCCGTGTGGGGAATGGTGTCGGGCATTCGGAGGTGGATGGCGTCCCAGCCGCGCTGATAGCTCATGTGGCGCCTCCCGCCTCCGCCCGATTGCTACTCCATGCTCCGGGCGGTCAGCGTCGTCAGAGCCTCCGCCATGCGCGGGCTCAGGCGCCGGGGCCGGCGGGTGTCCAGGTCGACGCAGGCGAGCCAGACCATGGCTCGCCCCACGGCCGCCTCCGACCCCTTCTCGTACATGCGGTGGTCGAGGCGGAAACGCACCCGCCGGATCTCCGTGACCTCGGTGGTCACGCAGAGCACCTGCCCGTAGCGCGCCGGGCCCTGGTAGTTGATGTCGATGTGGGTGACGGGGTAGAGGTAGCCCTGCTCGAACTCCTCGCTGATGACGAGGCCCACCGACTCGACGGCCTGGGTCCGGGCCTCCTCCAGGTACCGCAGCATGGTCCCGTAGTAGACGACGCCGGCGGTATCCGTGTCGGCGAAGAGCGGTCTGATCTCCGTGGTGTGGATGGGCACGCAAGCTCCCCCTCGGTTCAGCGATGACGACGCGCCTCGGCACATTCTGCGCCGAAGCGCGCTTCCCTTCGCTACCAGGGGTCCATCGGGTCTGACTCGGTGGCCACGGCGACGCCGAAGGCCTCCGCCAGGCCCTGGGCCGCGGAATCCATGTGCTGGCCCTCCACCAGGCAGGACACGGAGTTGTACGCGTCCGCCAGTTCGAGGATCTCGATCTTCCGGCTTCGTAGGCACCCTACGATGCGCCAGAGGACGCCAGAGAGGTCGCGCATGGCCGGGGCGACCACCGACACGAGGGCGCACTCCCGGGCCATGGCGTACCGCATGTGCACCTGCTCGAAGAGAACCTTGACGGCTTCCACATCCTCGATCGCCACGCAGAAGCCGAGGCACTGGTTGTGGATCTTGATGAGAAACAGGTTGATGCTCTGATCGGCGAGGAGGCCGAAGATGTCCGCCATGGACTTCCGAGGAGCGTCACAGTAGGCCGAGAACTGGGCAACCCCGGGCCGGACCGAGATATGGGTGACGCCACGCTCGCGCTCGAAATCCAGAGAGGGGTCCGTCTCGGCCGGCGCTACCGGGAAGGTCTCTTTGATCACGCCTGCACCTCCTGAAGCTCCTCGACGCTCCGCGCCGACTCCGAGCCCTCCTGCGGCTCCAGCCGGTTCGTGATGTGGCAGAGCCAACGGTCGTCATCGCGCTCGGGGCGATCGGCGCGGTAGTGGGCGCCGCGCGACTCCTCGCGCCGCAGCGCGCCGCGGGCGATGAGCCAGCCGACGGTGAGCATGTTGGCGAGCTCCACGCCCCTGCGCGTCAGCGTCGGCTTCCGGTAGCGCGCGAGCTGGGCTTCGATCTTCGACAGTGCCTCCTCCAGGCCCTCCCGGCTGCGGATGATGCCGACCTTGCTCCACATAAGCTCCCGGAGGTCGTCGATGGCCTGGTCGATCTCCTCGGGCGGCGGGGCCGGCGGCGCCGGCTCCCCGTGGGGCGGGTGGGCCGCCCGGAGCTGCTCCTGGGCCTCCGTCCGCGACCGTCTGGCCGCCGACAGGCCCGAGAGGGAGCCGAACACCAGGCCCTCCAGCAGGCTGTTGGAGGCCAGGCGGTTCGCGCCATGCACCCCCGTGCAGGAGCACTCGCCCGCCGCCCAGAGGCCGGGAAGGCTGGTGAGCGAATCCGCGTCCACCCGCACCCCGCCCATGTGGTAGTGGGCCGCGGGCGTCACCCGGATGGGCTCCCTGCGCGGGTCCATCCCCTGGGTCAGGCACGCCCGGAGGATGGTCGGGAAGCGGCGCTCGAACTTCTCCGCCCCGATGGGCGAGCAGTCCAGCAGAACGTGGTTCGTGCCAGCGCGCTGGCATCGGTCGTAAATGGCCCGCGCCACCACGTCCCGGGGTCCGAGCTCGGCCCGGGGGTGGTACTCGGGCATGAAAGCGACGCCGTCGGCATCCCTCAGGATAGCGCCCTCGCCGCGAACGGCCTCGCTCACCAGGAACAGGGGGTTGTCAGCCGTGGCCAGGGCCGTGGGGTGGAACTGGACGAACTCCATGTCCGCCACCCGCGCTCCCGCCCGGTAGGCGGCGGCGATTCCGTCGCCCGTCGTCACGAGGGGGTTCGTCGTGCGCGAGTAGACCGCGCCGATGCCCCCGCTGGCGAGCACCGTCTGGCGCGCGAGCACCACGGAGAGCTGCTCCGTGTCCAGATGGAGCAGCAGGGCGCCGATGGCGTGGCCCTCGGCGACGAGCAGGTCCACCAGGAGGGTGCGCTCCCGAAGGGCGATGCCCACCTGGAGCCGGGCGGCCTGGGAGAGCGTCCGGTGGATCTCCCTGCCCGTGGCGTCCCCGCCCGCGTGGGCGATGCGGCGGCTCGAATGGGCCGCCTCCTGGCCCAGGGCGAGGGCGCCGTTCGCCTCATCGAACCGCGCCCCGAGGTTGAGCAGCTCCCGGATGCGCTCCGGGCCCTCGTTCACGAGGCGCGAGACCGTGTGGCTGTCCGAGAGCCCGTCGCCGGCGGCAAGGGTGTCGCTCGCGTGAAGCTCCGGGGAATCCTCGGGGCCCAGCGCCGCCGCGACGCCGCCCTGAGCATAGGCCGTATTATTCTCGGCGATGGTGTCCTTGGTGATGACGACCACGTGGCTCGTGGGCGCCGCGGCGAGGGCGCACGAGAGCCCGGCGATCCCGGTGCCGATGATGAGCACATCGCAGTGGGCACACGGGAGCATCGTGAGATCCATGTCGAACAAGTGCGTGCGGATCAACTCTGAGCATCCTCTTCAGCGATGACCTGGGGGGGAAGCATCTCATCCATGCTGCCCGAGCGGAGGCCTGCCAGATCCAGGGTCACGTAGTTCAGACCGAGGGCCCGCAATCCGTCAACGACTCGCGGGCGCACGTCACTCTGGCACAGCTCCGCGAGTTGGTCCAGTGGAGCCTCGATCCGCGCGGTGTGGTCATCGACGAGCCGGACCCGGAGACGCTCGATGCCGAGGCCCCGGATGAGCTCCTCCGCGGCGCCCACCCGCTGGAGCCGCGCCTCGGTCAGCGGCATCCCGTAGGGCAGCCGTGTCGCGAGGCACGGGGACGCCGGCTTGCGGGCCGTCGGGAGGCCCAGGCGAGCGGACAGCTCCCTGACCTCCGCCTTGTTGAGTCCCGCCTGCCTCAGGGGCTGGAGGATGCCCAGTTCGGCGCACGCCCGGAGCCCGGGCCGGTAGGCGCCGAGGTCGTCCGCCGTGGTGCCATCCGCCACCGCCGCCAGATCCCGCTCCCGGGCGATGGCGAGCAGCGACGCGAACAGGGAGCGCTTGCAGTGGTAGCAGCGGTCGGGCGCGTTGGCCGCGACCAGGGGATCCGCGAGAGGCGTCGCCTCGATGGTGAGGTGCGCCGCGCCGAGAGCCCGGGCCAGGGCCGCGGCTTCGACGGCCTCGCCCGGCGGGTGCATGGCCGACCTGACCGTGACGGCGAGCACTCGCTCCGACCCCAGGGCATCCAGGGCGGCGCGCAGCGCCAGGCTCGAGTCCGCGCCACCGGAGAAGGCGACGAGGACCGATCCCCGCTCCGCCAGGACAGCCTGTAGGGCTCGGTGCTTGGCGTCCGGACCGTCCGCTGGCATGGAGACCTCCCGTCGGTCGCTTAGGGCTCGATGAGCGCCTTGACCCGCTCCATCGCGCCCGAGTGCATGGCGGCCATGGCCGCGGGCGTCTCATCGAGGCTGATGCGGAGGGTGATGAGGGGCTCGAGGCGCAGCCGCCCCGCGCCCAGGGCCTCCAGGGCGGTGAGCCACTCGTCCTCCTCGGCCCGGGGGCCCCAGAGGGCGTTCCAGACGCCCACGAGGGTCAGCTCCCGGCGGAGGGCCTGCCAGTAGTCGTACTGGCCCAGGTGGATGTCGCCCGAGGGGTTGCCCAGGAGGATGACCCGGCCCCGGGGCCGGCAGAGGCGCATGGACTGGGCGATGGTCGCCGCCACGCCCACGCCCTCGATGACGATGTCCGCCCCGAGGCCGCCCGTGTGGTCTCGGACCCATGACTCGGGATCCACGGCGGTGGGATCCGCCGCCTCGAACCCGAGTTCGGTGGCGAGGGACCGCTTCGTCGCGGTGCGGCTCAGCCCGAGGACTCGGGCCGCGCCGAAGGCCGCGGCCCACTGGCCCAGGATCAGGCCGATGGGCCCCAGGCCGATCACGCACACCGTCCGATCCTCTGCCTCGCCGGCCATCCGCAGCGCATGGAGGGCGATGACCGAGGGCTCGACGAGGGCCGCGACGTCGAGGGGAACCCCCTCGGGGACTCGGTACAGGTGGCCCAGGGGAGCGACGACGAACTCGGCGAACCCGCCGTCCCGCCGCGACCCGATGTAGTCATAGGCGGAGGCGAGATTGGGGAGGCCCCGAGCCACCATGGGATCGTCGTCGGCGGGGAGCATCGGCTCGATGACCACGTGATCGCCCACGGCCCACTCGCCCGAGGGGCCCGCGATCTCACGCACGATGCCCGAGATCTCGTGGCCCGGGACGAGGGGAAGCTGATGGGGAGTGTAGTCGAAGGTACGCCCGAGGTCGGAGCCGCAGATGCCGCAAGCGGCGACCTCGATGAGCGCCTCGCCCGCCTTGGGGACGGGCATCGGCACGTCCTCGCACCGGATGTCGCCTAGGCCGTGAATGACGCACGCACGCAAGGGATCTCCTCCTCCGGGAAGGGATTCTGCCCCGCGCCGCCCATATGCGGCAAGGGTGATTCGGCTCCGGAGGAAGGTCTTGGCGGCCCCGGAGGCCGATTTCCGTTGGTGCGGGGCGGCGCTCGGGAGTAGCGGGCCGAGGCTGCGGCACAAAGGTGTCCCTTGGGGGAACCGCGTTTGTTTCTCCTCGTCATAAGCCCAGGCGGAGGCGATCGGGGGCGTAGAGTCCCCGACCCCGATCCCGATCGCGCGTTGCTGGAACGGGCGCGCGATGGGGACATGAACGCCTACGGCGAGTTGATTCAGGAGCACGAAGGACGAGTCTACGGGATCGTCTGCCAGTACGTCAGGGACGAGGAGGAGGCGCGGGATCTGACCCGGGAGGTCTTCTATAAGGCCTACCGGTCCCTCAGCAAGTTCCGGGGGAACAGCCGGTTCTCGAGTTGGATCTGCCGCATTGCCATCAATCGGAGCATCGACCACCTCCGGCGCCGCAGGAATGTGCGCATGGAGTCCCTCGACGCTCCCATCACCACCGATGGCGGCGGCGAGGTGGAGAGGGAGTTGCCCGATAGCTCTCCCTCGCCCGAGGACCTCCTGACCCGGGACGAGCTGGCGACCAAGATCCGGGAAGCGGTCGAGCAGCTCTCGCCCAAGCTCCGGACGGTGACGATGCTCCGTGAGTACGAGGGACTGTCTATCGAGGAGATCGCGGACGTGCTCGGGGTCTCCTCCGGAACAGTGAAATCGAGAATCTTCCGCGCTAGGGAACGTCTGCGCGGTCTCCTTGCGTCCTACGTTGGGGACAGTGATAGCGATGGCAGTGAAGAAGTGCTGTAGAACCTACAAAGCGGACATCATCGAGTCCATAGATGGGTGTCTGGACGCGGACAGGCGCGAGCGGCTCGAGAGCCACCTCTCGGTATGCCCTCGTTGCCGGGATCTGGCCCGCGGCCATGAGCGTATCCACACGCTCGTGGCCGCGGCTAAGCCCACCCACGCGCTCCGTGGATCCGTAGCGCCCGAGGTGCTCGCCATGGCGCGGGAGTCCGGCTCCCAGAGGCACGGCGCCGCGCTCTTTTGGGCGGGCGTTGGAGCCACGGTGGCCGCGGCGGCGATCGCCGTGTCGCTTCTCTGGCGCCCGGCTGGTCCCGCTGTCCAGCCCACGCCGGGGGCGCCCGGCACGGGGTCCTCGGTGGCCTACAGCCAGCCGCTCAGCGTCGATCTCTGCGCTCGGGAGCATGCCCGGGCCAGTCTCTCCTTCGCGCCGGCCGACCGAGCCGCATGGTCCCTCGCCCTTGCACAGAGCAATCTGCGCATCCAGGAGTAACCACGGAGATGGCAAGGAGTGTAGTGGCGGTGTCGAGATCGCCCCGACTGTCTTGGTTAGCTCTGCTGCTTGCCGCCGTGGGCGCGGCCTACGCGGCGCCCCCCGAAGCGCCACCCTCGATAGCGGCGCTGACGGTGTGCCAGCCCGTCACGGCGGACCTTCTCACCAAGGCCTTCACCGCCCACGACACGATCATCTACTATGCCCAAGGAGAGATCCGGGACAGCGCGAACGGCGGCGGACCCACCACCGTCCGCATCTATCGCAACGGCCGCCAGGACCTCACCCGGAGGGAGTACTACGCGCCCGGCCAGCCGGATGTGGTCATCATCGAGCGAGGGCGCGAGCGCTGGCAGAAGCAGCCCGATGGAAGCTGGCTGCATGAGAACCTTCTGCCGCAGATGCTGATCGGCTTCGCTCAGCGGCTCGATCTGCTCACCGCGAACTACGCGATCGAGCCCGCGGGCGAGCGCACCATCGCCGGCAGGCAGTGCTGGGGCTACAACATCCTCCCCAAGGCCTCGGGCAACCCCTCGCGGCTCATGTTCATCGACGCCGAGACCCACCTGCCTCTCCGTACCGAGAACGTGAACGGCTTGGGCGATCTCGTCAGCGTCACGAACTACTCCGAGGTACGCTACGTGGACTCCCTGGACGCGGACCTCTTCCGCGCCCCCTCGGGCAATGTGGAGGACGACGGCATCGAACGCGAGGGGCCCATGAGCAAGGTCGATGCCGAGGCCCAGACCGGCTTCGCCGTGCGCGAGCCGGATTACGTGCCCGACGGCTACCGCTTCGCGGGGGCCTTGACGCTCAGGCAAGGCCGGAGCGTCGCGGTGCACATGCAGTGGTTCGATGGCCTGTCGATCATCTCGCTCTTCAAGCAGCGATCCGGGGGGACCCTGCCCTCGGGCAGCGGGTGGACCAGGCACCACGCCAACTCGGTGAGCTGGACCTCCGACGGCTTCTCCTATCAGCTCATGGGCGACATCATCCCCGCCGAGCTGTCTCGGATGCGCGACTCAGTGCGCTAGTCCCGAAGCCCGAGCGAGACCTCCGATGACGGCCGGCGCGGCCCCCCCGCGGCGGCCGCGTCGCCGACATTGACACCAACACCCCGAGCGCATAAAGTGAGACGAGGCTAACATCGTGGGGGCGGGACGCGCCGTGACGGTGCCGCTCTCCTCCAGCATGGAGGACTACCTCGAGGTCATTCACGAGCTCTCGGGCGACGGAGACACCCACTTTTTTTTGCGTCGGTATTGACTCCAGCATCCCGAGCGCATAAAGTAAGACGAGACTAACATTGTAGGGGCGGGACGCGCAGTGACGGAGCCACTCTCCTCCAGCATGGAGGACTACCTTGAGGTCATTTATGAGCTCGCGGGCGATGGCCGGGGGGTTCGGGTCAAGCAGATCGCGGACCACCTGGGCGTATCCCTACCCTCCGTAACCTCGGCTCTGAGAACTCTCAGCGATGCGGGCCTCGTGACCCATGAGCGCTACCGCCCGGTCGAGCTGACGCCATCGGGCAGGGCCCGGGCCGACGCCCTCGTGAACCGGCACGACGCCCTCGTCCGGTTCCTCACCGAGATCCTGCTCGTGGATCTGGAGACGGCGGAAGGGGAGGCCTGCCGGATGGAGCACGCCATCGGGCCGGTCACCCTTCAGCGGTTGGTGAACTTCCTGCAGGCCGTCCAACGGTGTCCTCGGGGCAACGCGGAGTGGCTGAACCGGCTCCACGCCCGATGGCGGGGGCAGACCTGCGAGGAGCCGTGTGAGCCGTGCGTCCTGGTGCTGGAACCGCCGCTGGAGGGGGTTCCCACCCCGAACGGCCATGGCGCAGAGCCGGGTCGAGGGCTCATGCCGCTCTCGAGCGTGGGGCCGGGCGTGCGGTGTACCGTGCGGCACATGCGCGGCAGAGGCCCCAGCCGACGGCGCCTCGCCGACATGGGCATCTGCCGGGGCGTGCCCTTGGAGATCAAGAAAGTGGCGCCGCTGGGCGATCCCATCGACATCAAGGTTCGCGGGTACCATCTCTGCCTACGGAAGGATGAGGCCGCCCAGATCATGGTCGAGGTGGCCGAGTCGCCGCGCCAGCCTACCCACTGAGAGGAACTCCCCATGGCCGACCCACTTGTCATCGCCTTTGCGGGCAACCCGAACTCGGGCAAGACCTCCCTATTCAACGCCCTCACCGGCGCGCGCCAACATGTGGCGAACTACCCCGGCGTGACCGTCGAGGTCAAGCATGGCCGACACGTACTCACCGACGGCACCGAGGTCCGCCTCCTGGACCTCCCCGGCACCTACAGCCTGACCGCCTACTCCGCCGAGGAGCGGGTCGCTCGGGAGGCCTTGCTGGAGCGGCAAGCCGTGGCCATCGTCTGCGTCATCGACGCGTCGAACCTGGAGCGCAACCTCTACTTGCTCACCCAGCTCGTGGAGCTCGACATCCCCGTCGTCGTGGCTCTGAACATGGTGGATGAGGCGGAGCGGCTGGGCCTCGTCATCGATACCCGGCGACTGGAGAAGTTGGTCGGCGTCCCCGTCGTGCCCACGGTGGGTCGGCGCGGGGACGGCGTCACGGAGCTCATCGAGGCCGCCGTGAAGGTGGCGCGAGAGGGGCGGCGGCCCAAGCCCTTCTCCCTCAGCTCCCACGTCGAGGAGGCTGTGGCTGAGATCTCGCCCCTCGTGGCGAATCTGGACGGGTTGGAGCCAGGCCGGAAACGGTTCCTCGCCCTGAAGCTCCTGGAGCACGACCCGGAACTCGTGTCAGGCGCCCACCATCGCCTCCCTCAGGAGGTGCTCGACCGGGTCGAGGAGGTGCGGGCCGAACTGGAGGAGCACCTCGGGGAGGACCCGGAGATCCTCGTGGCCGACGACCGCTACGGCATCGCCGCTGGGGTCGCCCGGGAGGTGGTGGGTCGCAGCACCCAAGGCCGCGCCCGCACGGCGGAGCGGGTGGACTCGATCCTGACGAACCGCGTGCTGGGTCTGCCCGTGCTCGTGCTCATCATGTGGGGGCTGTTCGAGGGCGTCTTCCGCATCGGTGGGCCGCTGTCGGAGGGCATCGAGGTGGCCTTCGGCTGGTTAGGGGCGACCCTCTCCGAGTCGATGGCCGATGGCCCACTTCGATCTCTCGTTGTCGACGGAGTGATAAGTGGCGTCGGTGGCGTGCTCGTGTTCATCCCCCAGGTTATGCTCCTGTTCCTGGGTATCGCCCTCATGGAGGATACCGGCTACCTGGCTCGGGCCGCCTTCGTCGTCGATCGGATCATGCACGCCTTCGGGCTGCACGGGAAGTCCTTCATCCCCATGCTGCTGGGGTTCGGTTGCTCGGTGCCGGCCATCATGGCGACCCGGGTCCTGAGTGACCCCAAGGACCGGCTCACAACCATCCTCGTCGTTCCTTGGATGAGCTGCAGCGCTCGGCTCCCCGTCTACGCGCTCCTCATCGGCGCGTTCTTCCCCGCAGAGCGCGGGGGGGTGGTGCTGCTCTCGCTCTACTTCATGGGCGTGGTGCTGGCCCTCGTGGCGGCGCGGCTGTTCCGCTCCACCCTGTTCAAGGGCCCGAGCGAGCCCTTCGTCATGGAGCTGCCACCCTACCGGATGCCCACGGCGCGGGCGGTGGTGGTCCACATGTGGGAGCGCGCGTGGCTCTACGTGCAGAAGGCGGGGACGACGATCCTCGCCATGAGCCTCGTCATGTGGGCCCTATCGAGCTACCCGAAGCCGCCGGCGGGCAGCGAGATCTCGGACCTCGAGTACAGCATCGCCGGTCGCGCGGGCAAGGCCATCGAGCCGGTCATGGCGCCCGCAGGGTTCGACTGGAAGCTGTCGGTGGCCGTCATCACGGGATTCGCCGCCAAAGAGGTTGTGGTCTCGTCTCTGAGCACCATCTACGGCGTTGGCGCAGACGCCGCGGAGGTGGGCGAACTGCCCAGCCTGCGCGAGTCCTTGCAGGCCGACCCCGCAATGAATCCCTTGGTCGCCTATGCCTTCATGGTCTTCGTGCTACTGTACATCCCTTGCATCCCCGCGGTAGCGGTTGTGGCGCGGGAGGCGGGAAGCTGGAAGTGGGCGGGGTTCCTCGTCCTCTGGACGACCGGCTCCGCCTGGGCCCTCGCGACCTTGGTCTATCAGGTAGGGCGTCTCGTCGTGGGCTGAGCGGCCGGAGGTCCGCCGGTAGCGCGTCGCGAATACCACTCCGATACCCCGTGCGGCAGGGCGTGTAGGTTCTCGGGCGGGGTCGAGGAAGATGGTAAACCGTCCCTCCATGCGGGGAACTCGCGCGACAACCTGGACCCTGGCCGTCCTGACGGGCGTCCTGACCCTGGCCGCCCGGGCACAGGAGCCGGCCGGAGAGGCGATGCTCCTCGGCGAGGTCATCGAGGTGAGGGCCGACGAGGAAACGCTGACCGAGGCGCCGCTAGCCGGCGCGCTCGTGCTCCTGGGACGAGGCATCCTCCTGGACACGGGAGGCGACGGCCGGGACGCGGTGGTCCCGTCGGAGGACCCCGCCCTGCGGCCGCCCGTCGAGCTGGCTCACACCGATGACGAGGGCCGCTTCGCCGTGCCGCTGCCGCCGGGGGAGGGCTCCCTGGACGCCCTGGTCTGGAAACCGGGCTACACGCCCGTGCTCCGGCAGGGGATCGGCCTGGGTGAGCGCGCCGTGTTCCGGCTCCAAGCCGGTGCGCCGAGTCAGCTCCACGTGTCCCTCGCTCTGCCCGATGGCCGCCTCGTGCTGCCCGCGCTGGCGGACCGGGTGGGCCTGCCGTTCGTGGATGCCGGCCTGGGCCTGCTGATCCCGCTGCCCGCGGGCTACCGGCGCCAGGGCGGCTCGGGCATGTTCACCGTCGCCCATTTCACGGACGGGCCTGCCGATGTGCTCATCCTGCGAGCGCCCTCACGGCTCGACCCCGGGGACCTGGCGGAGCTTCTCCGCCAGCAGACGGAGCGAACCATCGGCGCGCCACGGCTCGTGCGGGCCCACGACGTGCTCCTCGATGGCCGGCGGGCGAGCTGGCGCGAGTTCGAGGGCGAGAACGAGCGGGCGGCGATGATCTACGCCAGCCGCCGAAATGCCTCGATCGTGATCCTGTTCGCCGCGCCATCGGCGGAGTTCGAGGCGCGGCTCGCCGTCTTCGAGGAGGCCATCGCCGCGGCCCGCTTCCTCGGCGGGCCCGCGAACCGTCCCGAGTCGGGCGAGAAGGTCCGTGCCCGCGGGCTCGGCGTGGAGATGCTCTTCCCCAGTCCCTGGACGGTCACTCACGAGGATGATGGCCACCTGGCGGCACGGCTCGGCGGCGCGGGGGTGGAGTTCCACCTGCGGCCCTACGCCGACGAGGGGGACCTCAAACAGGTGGCAACCGGGGCCGTCGCGGGCCTCGATACGGCGGAGATGACGGAGCCTCGGTGGATCCTGGTGGGCGGGGCCCCCGCCTGCGAGGTCACCGTCGAGGGGCGGGACCCGAGCATCGGGAAGTCCCTCTTCCGGCGCGCCGTAGCGATCCAGGCGGACCGGGAGATCCTGCTGGCGACCTTCGGCGGCCCCAGCGACGCCCGCGGGGAGAGCGAGGAAGCCATGGCGTCGGTTCTCGACTCGGTCGTGTTCATCGGCGAGAAGTAGACCGTCACGGAGGGATGCGGCATGGAGCGGATCGGCGTCGGCATCATCGGCGTGGGCCTCTTCGGCGAGAACCACGCGCGGCTCTACCGGCAAGACCCGCGCACGAAGCTGGTGGGCCTGTGCGACCTGAACACGGTCCGGGCCGACGCCCTCGCTCGGGAACTCGGCGTGGGGTTCGTGACCGGCTCCGCCGAGGAGCTTCTGGCGCGGGAGGACATCCAGGCCGTCTCCGTCGCGACCCCGGACTTCGCCCACACCGGCCTGGCCCTGGCGGCCTTGGCGCGGGGGAAGCACGTGCTCTGCGAGAAGCCCCTCGCCACGAGCGCCGCGGAGGCGCGACAGGTGTGCCGCGTCGCCGCGGAGGCGGGGCGCACCCTCATGGTGGACTTCCACAACCGGTTCAACCCGCCGTTCCTGCAGGCGAAGGCGCAGATCGACGAGGGGGAGATCGGGCGGGTGCGGTTCATCCACATGCGCCTCTCGGACACCCTCTATGTCCCCACGCGGATGCTCTCGTGGGCGGGCCGGTCCTCGGTGGCATGGTTCCTGGGGAGCCACTGCGTCGACCTGGTCCGGTGGCTCACCGGCGCCGAGGTCGCTCGGCTCTACGCGCGATCGACCTCGGGGGTGCTCGCCCGGCGGGGGATCGATACGGCGGACCTGATCGTGGCGACCCTGGACCTCTCCGATGGCGGCGTAGCGGTGATCGAGAACTGCTGGATCCTCGGGGACAACGCGCCCTCGGTGGTGGAGTTCCAAGCGCACATCGTGGGCACGGAGGGGCACATCAACATCAGTGCCGCGCCGAGCCAGATGGTCACGGTCTCCGCCGATGAGGGCCACCGCGCCCTGGACGTGCTCGCGGTGCAGAACACCCACGGGCGGCTGACCGGGTTCGCCATCGAGAGTATCCGGCACTTCGTGGATGTGCTCTGCGGCGAGGCGCAGCCGCTCGTCGATGGCCGGGACGGCGTGGCGGCGACGCGCGTCATCTGCGCGATTGAGGAGTCGGTGCGGGTGGCGTCGCCCGTCGAGCTGACCGTCGACTGGCCGTAGGGACAGCGCCGCCCCGAGGCGGCGCTGAAGGCCTCGACTGACCTCACCAGTGCGCTCTGACCTACCGGAAGGATGATAGTTTTGACCGCAATGAGACCTGTCCGAAGCAGTGGCCTGGCAGCCGCCCTGACCATCGTGGGAGTCCTCGCCCTCGCGGGCTCGGCCGCCGCGAAGGACCTCCGCTACACGGACATCCTGCGTGAGCTGACCGATCTGGACCGCCTGACGGTCTTCGAGCCCGGCGTCTTCGGCGGCCAATGCTCGAGCTACAGCCGCGAGGAGTACGTCGCGTGGGCGACCAACGCCGACTCCGGCAACTACATCCGCGTGGAGGAGAACGGCGAGGGCGTGCTCATCGACCAGGAGGGGCCTGGGTGCATCTTCCGCATCTGGTCAGCGAACCCGATGGGCAAGATCCGGATCTACCTGGACGGCGCCGAGGCGCCCACGTACGAGTGGGAGTTCCGGGACCTGTTCACAGGCGAACAGACGCCCTTCATCGAGCCCCTCGTCTACCGCCGGGACCGCGACACCCTGATGAGCGCGTCGAACTGCTATGTGCCCATACCGTTCGCGAGACACATCAAGATCACGTCGGTGGACCATGAGCCGCAGTTCTACATCGTGAACTACCTCACTTATCCCAAGGACTGGACGGTGGAGAGCTTCCGCCTGCCGCTGTCGGCTGAGCAGACGGAGGCTCTCCATGCGGCGGCCTCGGCCTGGGCGAGGCCCGGCACGGACCCGAAGCCCGCCCTGCCGGGGCAGCGCTCGATCCGGCGGCATGTGGTGATGCAGCCGGGGCAGACGGTGAACTTCGCCCAGCTTCCCGGTCCGGGCGTGATCCGCGCGATCCGCGCGTCGGTGGAGACGAAGCAGCGGTACGCGTGGCGGAAGATCGTGCTCTCCGGCGTTTGGGATGGGGCGACGCAGCCCCAGGTGCACAGCCCCCTCGGCGGCTTCTTCGGCTTCGACTGGGATCCCGTGGAGTACGGCAGCCTCATCGCGGGCTACCAGGGCGGCACGGCGTACTTCCACTATCCGATGCCGTACCGCGAGATGGCTGACCTCAAGCTCACCAGCTTCCTGGAGAAGCCCGCGCGCGTGACTTTCGAGGTGGAGTGGGCGCCCCTGGATGAGGCGCCGGCGAACATGCTCTACTTCTTCGCCCACTGGCGCCACGAGCGGGACAGCCGCTCCCTGGACTACCGGCTGCTCGAGACGGCGGGTCAAGGCCACTATGTGGGCACGACCCTCGCCGTCGACCACCCGGTGCCGGGCTGGTGGGGCGAAGGGGACGAGAAGGTCTGGATCGACGAGGACGAGTTCCCACGGTGGATCGGCACCGGCTCCGAGGACTACTTCGGCGACGCGTGGGGCATCCGCTACCTCAGCGAGCCGAGCTACGGCTGCACCGTGGACACGGGGCGGCGGACGAGCCCTTACCGCTGGCACTTCACGGACCGCATCCCCTTCAGCCAACGGTTCCGCATGACCATCGAGAACTACGGTCCGTGGTTCAACCTGGAGCATGACGAGTACGAGTACAGCAGCGTGGCCTTCTGGTATCAGAAAGAGCTCGTGCCGCCCGTCGGGCTGCTGCGGGACCACACCTACGTGGGGGGCAACGAGTACCTCCAGACGCCCTCCGAGTACCCCTACACCGCAGAGACGCTGTGGCCGACCCTCGACCTGGCCGAGCTTCGGTCCACGGGTCGGAGCATCCCCTGGACGGTGGAGGCCGAGGACCTGTTGCGGGGCGATGCGATGCGAGGGCTCGCTCAGGTCGTGAGCGACGCCGACAAGCCCTACGAGTACAACGGCGAGTTGGCGGTCACCTATCCCGCCGCCGCCGAGGGCACGTCGGAGTTCACGCTCTACGCCCTCGCCGACGGCGTCTACGACGTGCTGCTCTACACCGATCCGGGGCACGCGGCCTGCCCCGTCAGCCTGACGGTGGACGGCCAGACCCTGGAGGTCGTGGGCTCCCCCGAGCCGGGGGTGTTCGACCTCGGCGTGGCCGCCATGACCCGAGCGGGCTCCCGAGCCACCTTCCGCTTCCTGGAGCCGCTGTCGGCGACCTTGGATTGCATCCAGCTCCGGCCGGCCAGCAAGGCCGAGAACGCCGTCGAGATCGAGGACCTGCCCGTCCTTCGGACCATCGGCGGGGCGGAGGTCCGGACGAGCGCGGGCGTGCGCGGCCCGAGCGCGGGCCGCTATGTGGAGGTCAGCGGCGACTCGGCGGGGGATGGCCTCGCCCTGCCGGCGCCCGAGGGCGCCACGGCGGCCTACGTCCTCGGGCTTCGCGCCATGGTCGGGGATGGAGCGGGGGTCATCCAGGCCTTCGTCGATGGCCAGCCCATCGGCCCAGCCTGGGATCTCGCGGGCGAGGGGCCGTGGACGCCGGGCGACGTGCTCCCCATGGGGCCCGTTCCCGTGGGCGCGCGCGAGGTCGAGATCCGCCTTGTGGGCGCCGAGCCGGCGGCCACCCGCGCGGGGCTGGACTACTTCATCTGGCTGCCCCTCATCGTCCATCCCGAGAGCGAGCCGGGGGTGACGGCGAAGGTTATCGCGGCCCATGGCTGCCAGGTGCGGACCCAGGATCTGGGCGAGCGGTTCGTCGGCGGCCATCACCTCTGGGTGCAGCCGAGCAGCCTGGGCGCGTCGGTGGAGATCGCGCTGAACCTCCCCGAGACGGGGGAGTACGAGCTGGAGCTGCGTTACACGACCTCGTGGGACTATGCCCTCGTCCAGGCTTCCTTGGATGGCGTGCCCTTGGGCGAGCCGGTGGACTTGTTCAGCGAGCAAGTGGAGCAGACGGAGCCCCTCGTCTTCGGTCCCCAGCGCCTCGAGGCGGGCGACCACGTGCTCCGGTTCGAGACCGTCGGCAAGAACCCCGAGTCGGCGGAGGGGTACCTCATGGGGCTGGATTACGTGAAAGTGACGAGGCGCTGAGCCGACGGGCTACCCGCAGGGGGGCTCGGATGTCTCTTCGGATACAGGAGGTGAGCCCCCATGCGCTGGATCATCACGGCGATCGGCTCGGCGATCATCTTCGGGCTGGTGGCCTTCGCCGCGTACGACTGCGCGCCGAAGAAGCCGAAGATCGAGGGCGACAAGCCCAAGGAGAAGCTCCGGGAAGGCCGGTGGGCTTGAGGCTCGGCCGGGGCTACCCCCGCCGAACCTCCCACTTGCCCATAGCCCGGAACTTGGCGTACCGCTGATCGACGAGCTCGTCGACGGGTAGCGCCAGGAGCGGCTCGAGCCGCCGCACAATGGCCTGCTTGAGGGTGGCGGCCATGCCGATGCCGTCGTGGTGGGCGCCGCCGAGGGGCTCGGGGATGATCTCGTCGATCACCCCGAGTTCGAGGGCATCCTGGGCCGTGAGCCTCAGGAGCGCCGCCGCCTGCTGCACCTGCTCGGGCGCCGCGTTCTTGTAGAGGATGGCGGCGAAGCCCTCGGGCGGGATGACGGAGTAGATGGCGTGCTCGAGCATCATGACGACATCGCCGACGCCGATGGCGATGGCGCCGCCGCTGCCTCCCTCGCCGGTGACGACGACGACGATGGGCACCCGCAGGCCGCCCATCAGTAGCTGGGTGGCGGCGATGGCCTCGCTGATGCCTCGGGCCTCGGCATCGAAGAGGCACTGGGCGGCGGGCGTGTCGATGAGGCTGATGACCGGCATGCCCAGGCGCTCGGCCATCTCGAGCAGCCGCTGGGCCTTGCGGTACGCCTCGGGGTTGGAGCTGCCGAAGTTGCGCTCCTGCCGCTCCTTGGTGGTCCGGCCCTTCTGGTGGCCGATCACCATGACGGAATAGTCGCCGAGCATGGCCGGGCCGCCGACCAGGCTCTGGTCGTTGCCGTAGCGCCGGTCGCCGTGGAGCTCGACGAAATCGTCGAAGATGTGCGCGATGTAGTCCAGGGTGTAGGGCCGGTTGGGGTGGCGGGCGACGAGGACCTTGCGCCAGGGGGTCAGCTCCGAGGCGATCTTGCGCTTCTCCGCCTCCAGCCTGTCCTGGAGGGCGGTGATCTCCGCCGACAGGTCAACGTCCTGCTCGCTCTGCCGGCGCAGGAGGTCCTCCATCTCCTCCTGGATCACCCGGATCCCCTCCTCGAAGGGGAGCCAGCGGCTGGGGCTATACTTCAACGGAGGCCCCCTTACGCAGCGGAGCGGCGTACGTCATCCGGATGAGGCTCTCCAGGAAGCCGCGCATCTCGAGGCGCGGGACGATCCGATCGATCATCCCATGCTCGTGCTGGAACTCCGAGGACTGAGCATCGGCGCCGAGGTCGCTCTTGGTGCCCTTCACGACACGCTGGCCGGCGAAGCCGATCATGGCGCGGGGTTCCGCGATGATGATGTCCCCGAGGCTCGCCCAACTGGCGTAGACGCCGGCCATGGTGGGGTTGGTGAGGATGGTGACGCAGAGCTGCCCAGCCTGGCGCAGTCGGCCGATGGCGGCGGCGGTCTTCGCCATCTGCATGAGAGAGAGGATGCCCTCCTCCATCCGAGCCCCCGCCCCGGAGCCGGAAATGAGGATGCAGGGGCAGCGCTGATCCCGGGCGCGCTCGACGCATCGGGCGAGCTTCTCCCCGACGACCGAGCCCATGGAGCCCACGGTGAAGAAGGGGTTGGTGACTCCGATGGTCACGGGATGGCCGAGGATGGCGCCGGTGCCCACCACCGCCGCCTCCATCTCGCTGGTGCGGGCTCGGTGGCGCTTCAGCTTCGCCTCGTACCCCTCCATGTTGAGGGGGTTGACGGTCATCAGCTCGGTATCGGTCTCGACGAAGGAGTCCGGATCCAGGGTGATGGCGATCCGTTGCCGCGCCGAGAGCCGGAAGTGGTGGTCGCAGTGAGAGCAAACCCTGAGATTGCGGTCCAGCTCCTTGGAGTAGAGGAGTTGGGCGCACCTGGGGTTCTCACACTTCACCCACATCCCGTCGGGGACGCGAGCGCGCCAATCGCGCTCTGTGGCCATGCGGTCAACCCTCCGATCCGGGTCTGGGCGCCAAGCGCTGAATCATAGCCGGCAAGGAACCTCTGTCAAGCCGACCCGCCGCCGCAGGGACCATTCCTCGCTCAGTGTCTCCGCCCTTCCCCGTGGAGGCGAACCGAGGAGAGTGAGGGGGATGGAACGAATCAGGGGGTCGGAACGTTGAACAGGATGGGTTGGGGTGGGGGCCGCTTGTGCCGCTTGTGATAGGCTAGCCTCGCGGCTAGAATACTGACTTGCCCGGTATCCCTACGGGTCACCAACCAGAGGTGGTGCGAGAGAGCTATGGCGTTCACCATGAGGGGCCGGTTCGTGCTCACCGCGCTGATCATGACGGCATTGGCATCGGCTGCCAGCGCCCAGATCTCGCGGCACACCCGCGCGGCCTTCGGTCCCATCGATGAGAGATCGGAAACGCCGGCCCTGCGGGCCGCCCGCCTCGCGATCGAGGATGACGCTATCCGCCGTTTCCGAGCGACGGGCCAATCGCCCCGGGTGCTCGTGGACGGATGGGACCGCTTCCAGCGGGCGTGCGACCGGCATCAGTATGCCCAGGGCGCGCCCGAGCCGCTGCCCTACGGAACGTGGGGCGAGGCGAAGGAGTCGGCCCGGACCCTGGGGTACGACTACCTGATCCTGGTGGAGCTCTGGGCGGGGCAGGAAGCGCCGGACAACCCTGCGGCCGGCACCCCCGTGGAACTCAACTATCAGGTCTTCGACGCCCGGGACCAGTCCGTCGTCCACGCCCACCGGTTTGTGGGCAACACCATCGACCTCTCCGGCACCCTGGCGAGCTTCTGCCGCAACGTGGGGCTGAACATCGGCTACAACTCCAGCCCGCAGTTCGATGAGGCCGTCACCTCGATGCCCTGCGCGACCAATGACGCCTTCAGCTCGTATTGGATGGGCCGCGGCCATCTGGATCTCGGCATGTTCGACGAGGCGCTGGCGAGCTTCCAGGCGTCGCTGGCGTCTGATCCCGACTATCGCGCGCCGGCCTTGGGGGTCGCCGATGTGCGGCTGGCGATGGCCCGCCACGCCCTCAACAATGGCGAGTGGGACTCGGGCCTCACCCTCATCGACCAAGCCATCAGCGACTACGCGACGAAGGCCGCTTACGGGGGCCTCGCCGACTCGCTCCAGGTCAAGGCCGATCTCCTCATCGCCTCAGGCCAGAAGCAGGCCTCGTGGTTCGCGCGCAAGTCGGCGGCGAAGGCGCTCCTCGACTGGGGCCGCACCTCGGAAGCGTACACCGTGGCCCTGGATGTCTGGGACCAGATGAAGGCGGAGGGCGCGCCCGTCGACCCCGATGTGGCGTGGCTCCTCGGGAAGTGCAACGTCCTGCTGCACGGCCGGGAGGACGCGAACATGGCCCAGGCCGACGAGTACTTCGCCCAGGCCCTCGCCGTGGACGAGAAGCATGTGCCCACCCTTCTGGACCGCGGCCGCATGTATCTGGCGTGGGGATCGGCCTACGACCCCAACCTGGACGCGGACCAGAAGAAGTGGCGCATCACCTGGATCGGCTGGGCGGTCAATGACTTCCGGTCCGTGACGCTCCACGCGCCCGACGATCCGGAGGGCTGGACCGAGCTCGGCAACGCCTTCATGGCCTGGAGCTACCGCGGAGATGACATCTCCGCGGACGAGCGCAGCGTGAGCAACGACCAGATCGGCCAGGCCATCGCCCACTACCAGCGCGCCTTGAACCTCCTGAAGGCCCAGAAGCGGGAGTTGGACCCGGTAATGGGCCAGCTCTTCCTGAAGCTGGCCACCTGCCACCGCCGCATCGGCCGGATCGATCCCGCCGTGGATGCCGCGTGGAACGCCCAAACGATCCTCGGCACGGAGGACCCTCAGCCCTGGATCGAGCTTATCTTCGTGTTCGTCGACGGCCGGGACTTCGATCGGGCGCGGGCGACATACGACGAGGCCATCCTGGCGGTGCCCGCGGCCCCGAGCGAGTTGGAGAAGCTCTCGGCGTACATCGACCAGATGGAGGAGAAGTCGCTGGAGTCGGGCACCACCTTCCGTCCCCATCAGTGGCCGAATCGGCGCCAGTGGCCGCCCGAGTGAGTTAGCCGCACAGTCATAGCAGATCCGATAGAGGCCGGCGGCGCCGGCCTCTATCGCGTACGGGGCCAGGGCGAGGGACTTCCCTGGGCGCCGCGGCTGATCGGCTAGCCGTGCGCGCGGTGACCCTGAACGCCCGCTAGCCTCCGCGCGCCGTTGCGGGCGCCGCGATGGGGTCCAGCTTCTCTTTGAAGGCCACCAAGCAGATCTCGACGGCCTGCTCGACCGTCAACGTGCCGAAGTTGAGGCACAGGTCATAGGCCAGGGGGTCGCACATGTCGACGCGGAAGTACGCCTGTATGAAGCTCCTCTTCGCCTCGTCCGACTGATGTAGGGTCCTGGTGGCCTCGGCGAGGCTCATATCGTGGAGTTCCATCATGCGGCGCAGCCTGTGCTCGAAGGGGGCGACAACGCGGAGGCGAAGCCCCCGCTCGGGCGGGAGGATGAACCCCACCGCCCTGCCGAGGAAGACCGAGGCATCGTGGAGCGCGATGGTCGTCACAGCCTCCGCGAGATGCCGCACGTACTCATCGCACCGAAGGAACCGTTTGTCGATGGTCCCGGAGATCCAGTCGTGGGTCTTGTTGTACCAGGTCTCGCCAAGCGCGGCGACGGCTTCGGCCCGCACATTGGCGCGCTCGGCGACGTAGTCCACAAGCTCGCGGTCGTAGAGCTTGTACCCCAGCCGCTCCGCCAGGGTCCTACCCAACTCGTTGCCATGGCTGCCACGCAGACGGGATATGGCGATATAGGGCTTGATGCCCTCCTCGACGGTGCTGTCATCCGACTCCGAGTGGCGGAGTCGAGCCTCCACATTCCACCGGTTCATCTGGTTCTCGACGAGGCGCTCTATTCCAACGCGACGGGGTCTCTCCATCTGCCATCGCTCCCTCGGATCGCGCGACGGGTCCCGATGCCGGGACGGGGACGAGGACGAGGACGAAGGGTGCACCCACTATAAGCACCTGTTAGGTATTTGACACCGCATGCCTTCGTAAGTTGCGGTCGGGCTGCGGCGGGCTCAGCCGAGTTCCACGATCAGGCCTGTGAGGTACTCGCTCTTGGGGTGGGAGAGGAGGATGGGGTGGTCGGGAGGCTGCGCGAGGCGCTCGAGCACCCGGCACGGTCGCGCGCCGGCCGCCTTGGCCACGACGCCATCGAAGCGGGCGCGGCTCATCGCGCCGCTGCAGGAGAATGTCGCCAGGCGTCCGCCCGGCCGCACGAGCTTCATGGCCAAGCCCTGGAGGCTCAGGTAGGCGGCCTCGGCCCGATCCGCCTTGCCGTGGGGCGGCTGGAGTTTGGGCGGATCGAGGATGACGAGGTCGAAGGACAGGCCCTCCTTGGCCAGAGAGCGCAGCCGGTCCATGGCGTCGCACCGCTCCGGAGTGGCCGCCTCGGGGCAGTCGTTCAGGGTCAGGTTCCGCTGAGCGAGGGCGAGGGCGGCGGCCGAGGAGTCCAGGAGCCGCGCCGAACTCGCTCCGCTGCGCAGGGCCGCCACCGAGAAGCCGCCGGTGTAGCAGAAGACATCCAGCACATCGGCGCCCCCCGCGTAGGCGGTCACCCGGAGCCGGTTCTGGCGCTGGTCGCAGAACCAGCCGGTCTTCTGGCCCTCGTGGGGATCGATCTCGAATCTGAGCTCGCCCTCTCGGATGGTGAGCGTCTCCGGCGGCGCGACGCCAGCGAGCACTCGGTTGCCGGCATCATCACGGAGGAGCACACCGGCGAGGGACGCGGACTCCGTCAGGCCCGACGCGATGGCTATGAGGTAGGGGTCGAGGAAGCGCCCCTCCCGAGTGAGGACGGCGTACTCCCCGTACCGATCGGCCACGAGGCCCGGAAGGCCGTCCGCCTCGCCGAAGATCAACCGCACGGCGTCGGTCTCGGGCGTGAGGGGCAGCCCGACCCTCCGCTGGACCGCGGCGGCCGCGGCGGCGTGGAAGAACGACGGGTCGAGGGTCGTGTCGGGCTCCCAGGAGATGACGCGGATGGGGAAGCGTGGCTCGCCCGACCAGAGGCCCCATGCCAGGAACTCCCCGCGGGGGCCGACCAGCCGCACCGCGGCCCCCAGGTGGGCGGCCCCCCGAGTGCGCTCGATCATCCCGGCGTCCACCCAAGGGCGCCGGGAGTTCAGGGGCTGAAGCGCCCGCTTCGTGACGGTAACGATGTCGGCCATGGACGGCCCCTCAATGCCCGTGCCGGGACTCGGTGGCGATGGTCAGCTCGGCCAGGCCCGTCTGGGTGTCGGGCTTGCGAACGGTCCAACTCCCGTCTATCGCGACCATGAAGATCTCGACCGACGAGAAGACGGTGGCGGAATCGAGGTGGCCGCCGACAACAACGCCGCTGCTCGTGCCGAGGGAGGCGTGGAGGTGCAGAACCGGCTCCCCGGACATGGGGAACAGGTCGCCTGACAGGCTGACGATCTCGCACGGGCCGGGCTCGGTCAGGGGAAGCCAGTGGCTCCCCTCGATGGGTAGCTCGGCGCCAGGGGCGAGGTTGCGGAGGCTGACGTCGCAGAGGGCGCCCACGGCGGAGAGGATGAGCATCCGCCGCTCGGACTTGAGGTCGGCGATCCGGCTGATCGCGCCGTGGAGGTCCTCCGCGGCGTCGATGCGCGCTACGTAGAGGTTCCCAAGGGAGACTCGCTCGATGAACGCTTGGCTCACGCCGCGCCCCTTTCCCGCCGTCGGCGGCGCGTGTACGCAAAGCGGGGCCCGCCAGTGCCGCGCGCCCCATCACGAGAGGAGAGTTAGACCGTGCACCTGCCTCCGATGCACGTTTCCAGGCGTTACCGCCGTAGCCAGCTCGGGCCCGGTTTGCCGCGGCACACGGCGACGATTGCCTACCGCTGCTTCCTTCCGGACCTGACGGGGTTCAGCAGATCACCGTTGCGCGGGACCGAGCCGTCAACACTACTTGCGACGGTCAGACCCCAGAGAACGCGCACCTCGGACAGGGATTCAACCCCGCTATAGCGGATTGCNNATTGCGGGTTACAGGGCACCGCTAGCTCCCCATCTAGCACGGTCACGTGCCATTCTACAGGCCCGCCTCCTCGCCCGCAAGACGGGGCGAGAGGACCCGGCTGGGCGTCGGGGGAAACCCGTGCCCCGCTGGGCGGGGCCTCTCCGCCGCCAAAGTTCCGCCCGCTACGCCCAGGGGCGCGATAGGAGCCACAATGACCTTGAACCTCATGACGATGCTGCTCGTCGCCGCCGCGCCGACGTCGGCGCCCGGGAACGCGCCCGGCCATCCCGAGCTGCCCTTCCGGCCACCAGCGGCGCCCCTGGTGACCCACGATCCCTACCTGAGTATCTGGTCGCCCGCCGACCGGCTCACCGACGCTCCCACGATGCACTGGACGGGCGCGGTCCAGCCGCTCTCCAGCCTCGTCCGCGTCGATGGGGTCTCCTACCGGCTGATGGGCACCGAGCCCGAGGGGACGGCGGCCCTGCCGCAGGTGGGCCTCGAGGTGTGGCCGACCCGCACCCTGTGCCGCTTCGAGGGGGCGGGCATCGAACTCGAGCTGCAGTTCATGAGCCCGCTCATACCCAACGACCTGGACCTGTACGCGCGCCCCGTGACGACGCTCACGTGGACGGCACGGTCCGCGGACGGGGTTGCCCACGAGGTGTCCGTGTACTTCGACGCGCCGGGGCTCCTGTGCGTCAATGAGCCCGATCAAGCCGTGGTCTGGGCGGAGGAGCGGCTCGGCGGCGCGGCCGTCCTGCGCTTGTCGGCGGCGGAGCAGCGCGTGCTCGGGCGATCGGGTGACAACCTGCGGATCGAGTGGGGCGACCTCTACGTGGCGCCCTCGCGCCCTGGCGCCGCCATCGCCTTGGGGGAGGGCGCGGCGCTCCGTGCCCGCTTCATCGAGTCGGGCCCGTGGGAGGGGCTGCCGGTGGACGAGGACCAACCTCGACCAGCGGGCCAGCGGCCCGTTGTCGCCGCCGTGGCCCGGGACCTAGGCGCCGTGGGCTCCGCGGAGGTCAGCGACTCGGTGGTCATCGCTTACGATGACCACTACGGCATGCAGTACTTCGGCCGCAACCTTCGGCCCTTCTGGCGCCGCGACGGCGCAGACGCGGCAAGCCTCATCGCCGATGCCTTGCGCGACTCCGCCCAAGTGGCGGCTCGGTGCGAGGCTTTCGACCGCGAACTCGTGGCGGACCTGGAGCGCAGCGGCGGCGCCAAGTACGCGGCCATCTGCGCCCTGGCCTTCCGCCAATCCCTCGCCGCGTGCAAGCTCGTGGCCGACTCGGCGGGGCGGCCGCTCTTCTTCTCGAAGGAGAACTTCAGCAACGGCTGCACGGGCACGGTGGACGTGTTCTATCCCCAGTCGCCCATCCTGCTCCTGACCAGTCCCACGCTGATGGAGGCGACGGTCGTGCCGGTGCTGGAGTACGCGGCCTCGGATCTCTGGCCCTTCCCCTTCGCGCCCCACGACATAGGGCAGTACCCCCTCGCGAACGGTCAGGTGTACGGGGGCGGGGCGACGAGCGAGGAGAACCAGATGCCGGTGGAGGAGTCGGGCAACATGCTCATCCTCCTCGCGGCCCTGTCGAAGGCGCGGGGCAACACGGCTGTGGTCGACCGCTACTGGCCGATGCTGGAGGAGTGGGCGGAGTACCTCCTGGCGAAGGGCCTCGATCCCGAGCACCAGCTCTGCACCGACGACTTCGCGGGCCATCTGGCGCACAATGTGAACCTGTCGGCGAAGGCTACCATGGGGATCCGGTGCTTCGCCGAGTTGTGCCACATGCGGGGCGATGCGGCCCAAGCGTCGCGGTACCGGGCCGTCGCCGTCGAGTACGCTCGCGAGTGGCGGCGCCGGGCCGACGATGGCGATCACTACCGCCTCGCCTTCGACCGGCCGGGCACATGGAGCCAGAAGTACAACCTGGTGTGGGACCGCGTCCTGGGGTTCGATCTCTTCCCCCGTTCCATCGCGCGGACGGAGATGGACTACTACCTGCAGGCGCAGAACGAGTACGGCCTTCCCCTGGACAACCGGCAGGACTACACGAAGCTCGACTGGATCCTCTGGACGGCCACCCTCACGGGCGACCAGGAGGACTTCGATGCCTTGGTGGACCCGGTGTGGCGGTTCCTGAACGACACGCCCGACCGGGTTCCCATGACGGACTGGTTCCGCACCGAGGAGCCGCGGGCCCAGGCCTTCCGAGCGCGGCCGGTGGTCGGCGGCGTGTTCCTGAAGGCTCTCTACGACGGCGCGCTCTGGGCCAAGTGGGCGAACCGGGATAGCTGGCCGAAGGGTGAGTGGGCGCCTCTGCCGGCGCCCGCCGAGGTGGTGGTTGCCACGGCGCGGGAGGCGGAGACGGTGTGGCGTTACACGACGGAGGACCCCGGCGAGGGGTGGAGCGAGCCGGGGTTCGATGACTCGAGCTGGTCCGAGGGTCCCGCTGGGTTCGGGTCTCCAGGGACCCCGGGCGGCGTCGTCCGAACCGAGTGGCGGACCTCCGACATCTGGATCCGCCGCACCATCGCCCTCCAGGCGCCCGTGCCGGATGACCTGCAGCTTCTGCTGCACCATGATGAGGACGCCGAGGTCTACATCAACGGAGCGCTCGCGGCTCGGGTCGAGGGGTACCAGACTCGCTACGTGGCTCAGCCCATCTTAGCTGAGGCCCGGAGAGGGCTGAGGGCGGGGGACAACCTGATGGCGATCCATTGCCACCAGACCTGGGGCGGGCAGTACATCGACGCGGGGCTGTGCCGCCTGCCCTAGGCGCGCGGCCAGAGGGGAAAGGCCCAGTGACGACACAGCAGAACCAGCAACTCGCGGCCTGGATGGTGAAGCAGGGGTACGCGCGAGCGGAGGATGTCGAGGCGGCTCTGGAGGAACTGCTCCAGGGGCAGCACGTCCAGCTCTCCCACGTGTTGCTCAAGCGGGGGGCGATCAGCCCTCAGGTCCACGGCCGGGTGCTGCAGAAGATCGCGCAAGCGCCCTTCGTCGACCTGGAGCGGATCCGTCCCGACCCGGATGTCATCAAGCGGCTGTCGCCCCAGGTGGCTCGGGAGTGTCGCGCCCTGCCCCTCCGGCATGACGGCACGCAACTCGTCGTCGCCTTCGTAGATCCCACGGACAACGCCGCTCTCCGCCGCGTCTCGGCCGACGTGGGGGAGCCGGTGCAGGCGGCGGTCGCGGATGAGGGCGTGCTGGGGGAGCTGATCCACCAGCACTACCATGGCGGGAGCGGAGCGCCTCCCCCCTCCATGGACGCCTCAGCGGATACCGACGCCTTCCGCTTCACCGAGGACGAGCTCCAGGCGATGGCCGCGGACGACGTGGCGCGGGCCCAGGACATCATCGACCAGGGCCCGACGGTCATCCTCGTCAACATGATGCTCATGCGGGCCATCGCGGCCGGCGCGTCGGACATCCACATCGAGCCGTATGAGAACACGACGATCATCCGGTTCCGCGTGGACGGGACCCTCTACGACTGGCGGAACATCGATCCCCGAGCCCACTCCCACATGGTGTCGCGAATCAAGATCCTCGCAGGCCTGGACACCACCGAGCGCTTCGTGCCCCAGGACGGCCGCTTCAACGCCAAGGAGTTCGTCCGGAAGGACATGGATCTCCGCGTCTCGACCCTGCCCACCGCCATGGGGGAGAAGGTCGTCATGCGGCTGCTGGACAAGACGGGCGCCCGGCGGCCGCTGGCGGACCTGGGGATGACGGTCGAGCAGCTCGTCACCTTCGAGCGGATGATCCGCCGGCCGTGGGGCATGGTGATCCTCACCGGGCCGACGGGGAGCGGCAAGACGACGACCCTCTACGCGGGCCTGGAGCGCATCCGCACGGTGCAGAAGAACATCATGACGATCGAGGATCCGGTCGAGTACCAGCTCGATCGGGTGGTTCAGGTGCAGATCAACGAGCGGCAGGGCCGCACCTTCCCCCTCGTGCTGCGCTCGGCCCTCCGCCAGGACCCGGACATCATCATGGTGGGCGAGATCCGCGATGAGGAGACGGCGGAGCTGGGCGTGCGCGCCGCTCTGACGGGCCACCTCGTGCTCACCACGCTGCACACGAACGACGCGGCGGGCGCCATCCCTCGGCTGGTGGACATGGGCGTCGAGCCCTACCTAGTGGCGAGCAGCGTCCACGGCGTCGTGGCCCAGCGGCTCGTGCGGCGGGTCTGCTCCCACTGCGCCCAGCCCTACGAGCCGGCCCACGAGCTCCTCGTGTGGGCGAACCTACACCCGGACGACATGGAGGGGTGGAAGCTCGCTCACGGCGCCGGGTGCGCCCGGTGCAACCAGACCGGCTACCTGGGCCGAGTGGCCATCTATGAGATGATGCCCATCACGGACGCCATCCGGGAGTTGGCCGTCGATAACGCAGGGTCGACCGCCATCCGCCGGCAGGCGGTGGAGGACGGCATGGCGCTGCTGCGGGATCAGGCGGCGCGACTCGTGGCGGACGGCACGACGACCCTGGATGAGATGGTCGCCGCTACGGCCCTGTAGGGCGGCCCCAGCAGGCGACGCTACTCGACCCACGGCTCCTCTGCGGGCGACTCGATCCCGAGGTGGCCCAGCACCGCGTGGCGGATGCGCGCGGCGGCTCGGCCGTCGCCGTAGGGGCTGCGCGAGGTGGACATCGCCGCATAGGCGGCCTCATCGGTGAGCAGCTCCGTCGCCGCATCCACGATCGCCTGGCGGTTGGCGCCGATGAGCCGCGCGTTCCCCGCGGTCACGCCCTCGGGCCGCTCCGTCGTCTCGCGGAGCACCAGGACGGGGATGCCGAAGGCCGGCGCCTCCTCCTGCACGCCTCCCGAGTCCGTGAGGATCAGGTGGCTGCGCTGCATGAGCTTCACGAAGCGCGGGTAGGCGGGGGGCTCCATGAGGGTCACGCGGTCATGGCCACCGAGGATCCCCGTGAGGGTCTCGCGGACGACCGGGTTCTTGTGCATGGGAACGGCGAGGTGGGTGTCCGGGAACCGGTCCAGGAGCTCGAGGGCGGCGGTGGCGATGGACCGCTGCGGCCCGCCCCAGTTCTCCCGCCGGTGGGTGGTGAGGAGGATGACGCGACCCTCGACTTCGGGCAGCCAGTCCTGAGGGTGGCGCTCAGCGACCTGGAGCACGGCGTCGATGCACGTGTTGCCGGTCACGAGGACGGCCTCCTCGTTGATGCCCTCGGAGCGAAGGTTGTCAGCCGCCCACCTTGTGGGCGGGAAGTGGAGGACCGTCACGAGAGAAGCCGCGCGGCGGTTGAACTCCTCGGGGAAGGGGTCGTCGACGCGGCCGGTGCGAAGCCCAGCCTCGACGTGGCCGAAGGGGACCTTGCGGTAGAAGGCCGCCAGCGCGCCCACGAAGGTCGTCGTGGTATCGCCCTGGGCGATGAGGAAGTCGGGCCGCAGCTCCTCCAGGATCCGGTCGATGCCCTCGAGGGCGCGGCACGTGACCTGGGCCAAGGTCTGGCCGTGCTGCATGATGTCCAGATCGTGGTCGGCGGCCAGGCCGAAGCACTCGAACACCTGCTGCAGCATCTCGCGGTGCTGGCCGGTGGAGACGACCAGGGTATCCACCCGATCGGCGAACCGCCGAAGCTCGAGCACGACGGGCGCGGTCTTGATGGCATCGGGTCGGGTGCCGACGACGCAGACGATCTTGGGCTTACTCACGGCTTCCTCCAGTCGCGGGGCGGAACGGGCCCCTGTTGTGATCAGAACTCCTATCCGACGTCCGGGGTTCCCGCCCTTGAGGCGATCGCGCGGCCGAGCGACGCGTCGAGGGAGAGGCCGCCCGGGCCCGTCCACCAGTTCGCCAGCTTCGTGAGCATGGTGTGGCTACCCCCTCGCGCGTGATTCGCTCCCACCATAGTAGCCGATATGCCCTCCGAGTGGGTGCGGGTCGCCGTGGTATACTCGCGGCGATCCCCACTGAGGAGCTAGCCCATGGCAGCCCTGCCGCGCTTGACGACCATCGCCGAGACCCGCGCGTACTCGCGGGGGGCGCGGACAGGAGGACGTTCCGTAGGCCTGGTGCCCACCATGGGGGCCCTCCATGCGGGCCATCAGTCCCTCATCGCGAGGGCCGCGTCGGAGTGCGATGAGGTCATCGTCTCGGTGTTCGTGAACCCCATCCAGTTCGACAACCCGTCAGACCTGGCGACCTATCCGCGAACGCTGGATGCCGACGCGGCGGCAGCGGCTGAGGCGGGCGCGACGGCGCTCTTCGTGCCCTCGGAGTTGGAGATGTACCCCACCGGCAAGCCCCTCACCGTCGTGCGGGTGCTGGAGCTGACGGAGGTGCTGGAGGGCGCCCATCGACCGGGGCACTTCGACGGGGTGACCACGGTGTGCGCGAAGCTCTTCTCTATCTGCGAGCCCGATCGCGCCTACTTCGGGGAGAAGGACTACCAGCAGCTTCGGGTCGTCGCCCGCATGGTTCAGGACCTGAATCTGGGGCTGGAAGTCATCGGCTGCCCCCTCGTGCGGGAGCCCGACGGGCTCGCCCTGAGTTCTCGGAATGTGCGGCTATCGCCGGAGGAGCGCGAGCAGGCGCTGAGCCTCTCGCGCGGCCTGCTCGCGGCGCAGCGGGCATACCTCCAGGGTGAGCGCGACGCCATCGCGCTCAAAGCGGCCGCAACGGCGCCGGTGGAGGCCTCGGCGCCGCTGGCTCATCCGGACTACCTGGAACTCGTGGACGCGGAGACCTTGAAGCCCGTCGAGGTCGCTGACCGCACGTGCGTGCTCCTGACCGCGGTGCGCTTCCCCTCGGCGAGACTCATCGACAACGTGATCCTCGGACCTACTGACCGCTGACGTGGTCGGGAAGCGGCATCGTTCGCACGGCCGTTTGGAGAGCTACATCGATGATCTCCACGGTCCCCTTCTTCACCGTGCGCGTCTCCGTCTTCACTTCGCCCGCGTCATTGAAGGACACGGTGACCTCGCCATCGCCGAAGGGCGAGTAGAGAGCGACAGGACTGCCGACGCTCACGAGCACTCGGGTGGGGGCCTGGAGGCCCAGGCCCGACGAGAGGACGTTGGAGATGGGGAAGGCCATCTCGGGCTGCAGCTCGCGGCCCGCGATCAGCACGTTCCGTCCCGCGGCGCCGTAGCTGAACTCCGCGATGGTGACGACATCCCGGTCCCGCGGCGCTCGGGCGGCCTCGGCGGACTCTGCGGAGGGCGTCTCCTCGGTCTCGGGCGCCGCCACGGTCTCGTCAACCGAGGCCGTGCCCTGGGCCAGGACCACAGCCTGGGAGAGGTGGGCGGCGGTGACCTTGGGGCCCCAGACGCCTCGTGAGTCAGCGGCGCAGGGGACCTCCTGTCCCGCGTAGGTCACTCGGGCGGGGCCCTTGTCGAGCGCCGCGAAGGGCAGGTTCGTGAGGCCGAAGGAGCGGCGGACCGCATCCCAGGACTGGGAGACGCCCACATCGGGGATGACGCCGCACACCTGCAGTACAAGCGGCACGCCCAGATTGAAGACGCCTTCGGGCAGGCCGCTGGTCGGGTCCGGCATCGAGCCATCGGACGCTGGCGTGACGATGATGTAGTAGGCGTTGATCGCCGCGGGGGACTTCGGCCGAGGGCCCATCACGATGTCGTACCCGGCGGCGGTGATACCGTTCACAATGGCGGTGAGATTCGAGGGAGTCGAGTCGCCCATCACCACGACGTTGCACACCGGCCGGGCGCGGCGCTGGGCCGCGACGCGCTTCAGCCTCTCGATGAGCCCAGCGTCCAGGTCCTCGAACACCGAGGGAGGCAGGTCGAGGTAGAGACCCTGGGGCGCGGAGAGGACGGTTCGGTAGAGCAGGGCCGCCTCGACCTCCTTGAGGGAGCCCCAGGCGTCGGCGAGAGGGCCCCGGCCCTGATCGCGCCGAGCGGTGAGGCCCGCCCAGAGCATGAAGGGATCGCGGCGGGCGACGCCCAGGGCGAGTTCGTTCTGGGCCATGCCCTCGGGCCCCAGGTCCAGGAGCGCGGCGGCGCCACTCTCGGCGCGCTGCAGGGCGTCGTAGTCGCCGGCGAAGAATCGGCGGCCCGCGGCGTCGCAGGCCTTCTGGGCGGCGGCGACCCACTCGGGCGGGAAGCCCCTCGCGGAGATGGAGTCCAGTTCCGTGGTCTGGAGCAGGTAGGAGCAGAGGTACTCGATCTCGTTCGCGCTGAGGGGCTCACCGGCGAAGGGCCGATCGACAAGGCTGGATTCGGGAAGGGACATGGCGAGGCGCGTGAGGTCGGCTTGGGTGCCGATGCCGGCGCCACGAGCCGCCCGCACCAGGGGCGTCAGGTAGTCGGGCCCTGGCGCGTAACCGTACTCGCTGAGCCGCTTCCCAGAGGCGAACTCCACGTCGGGGAAGTAGAAGGTGGCCACCTGGTCGGCCTCCTCGGTCGGCTCGACCGCGTACAGGCCGATGGCCCCGAACCCCTTCTTGCCGGCCCACTCCACGAACGCGGCGGGGTTGCCCGCATAGTCCATGTCGGTGTCATCGAGATCGGCGCCGGTGACCTTGATGCCGAGCACGAGGGTCGATCCGCCGACCACGCTGCCGTCCCGCGCGATGCCTTCGCCCGGCCGCACATCGCGGCCGAAACGGTCGGCCCCAGCGTTGCTCCCCTGGTTGTATGGGGCGGAGCTCTGGCTGAGATTCTGGCCGCATCCGCCGGCGACGAGGCAGGCGATTAGCCCGAGGGATGGAATGAACCACAGGGCATGGCGTCTGTGCACGGTCCGAGGCCTCCCCAAGTGAGAATTGGAGCGTATTGTACTGCGAACTTGCTCAGCTCAGTGAACTTTGACGTTCCCTGGGCGATTCTCCTTCGGAGGAATGGGCAGGGGACATCGTGGCGGCGGGGGAATAACTGAGCCGGCCCTGTTGCCGAATCGTCCGAATTGATAGAATGCGCGGCACGGGGAGGGGTCCGTGCCCCGCGACAGAACAAGAGTATGTGCTACGCCACCAGCGCGTGGGAAAGGTGAGTCGCATGAAGAGGGTTTTTCTTGCCGTGGCTACGCTGGCACTGCTGGTAGCCATCCCGTTGATGTCCGGTTGCGCCAGCGGGGGAGCCGCCGCGGGCGTGGGCGAGGTCATCCCGGGCGTACCGTTCCCCGCGTCCTATCGCGTCCTGGTCACCCCGGAAGGAGCCACTGAGCCGGTTCCGGCAATCCACAAGCTCAGCATCACGGCTCCAGCCGTGGGCACCGGGCATGCCTTCGAGTTCACCATCCAGCCGGCGGGCGGTCTGACGACTCCTGGCACCGTCGAGGTCATGACGGGCCGCGCCCCCGGCACCGTGCCGATGCTAAGTGGCAAGACCGTCACCCTCAACGTGAGCGCGGTCGAGCTGGCGTCACCGGCGCAGTTCCGCGGCGTCGTGGGCTATGAGGCCAGCGGCGCGGTGCTGGCCCGGGCCGGCACCGTTCGGGCGACCTTCGTGACGAACGCCGATGGCAGCAGGTCGGTGACCGGCACCTTCTGCCTCACCACCGAGTCGGAGCAGGTGCCCCCGAGCCTCCGCACCTACAAGGGCACCTTCAACGGCGACCTGATCGTCAGCCCCGATGACGACGCGAACAACGGCGGCGGTGGTGGCGGATCGGGTCCGCCCCTGCCCCCCTTCTAGTTGAGAGTCATCGCCACCGGTTAGCGCATACGAGGGGTCGGGCCACGAGGTCCGGCCCCTCGCCGCGTACGGCGGAGAAGCATCGAGGCGATGACGCGCCATGATCCCGCGCCTCGCGGCCAGACCCGCTATCAGTCACGTCCGAGGGTGAGTTCGTGGCGCGTCGGCCCTGGCCGGGGGTCCGCTACGGCGCGTCGGTGCTCGGGCCGCGGGGGCGGTGAGGGCGGTTTAGGGCTTCCTCCGACGGAGGTACCAGACCACGCCGACCAGCAGCGCGAAGGGCAGCCACCCGGCGAGGAGCACCATCTTCAGGGCCGCCCACTCGGGGCTGGTGGTGGGCTCATCCTCGAAGACCGGCGGGGCGATGCGCGGCTTGTCGACCTTGATGGCCGGCGCGCCCTCGATGGCCACGCTCTCCGTGTCCAGCTCGACGTCGAGCTCCCGCTGGAACTCCCTTGGCAACCTGTCCGCGACGGGCAGGAGGGTGAAGGGCTCGTGGGGCTCCGTCTGGTACCAGTACGCCACACTGCTGTAGTCGTCGCTCCGGTCGTTCTCCGAGCCGTGCTCGATGCGGATCCGCAACGACTCGCCGAAGAAGATGGGGTCGTCGACGTGCCAGCGGTACACGGTGGCTTTCTCGGGCTCACCGTGGGGCGCGACGAAGGGAGCGCCGAAGGTGTCGGCCCAGAAGGGCTGGGTGAAGCCCCACGCGCAGTTGAAGTAGTCCTCGAGGCCCGTGCCCTGAGTCGCCTTGCCGTCAACCTCGATGATCTCGTCGCCCTCGCCCCACCACTCGGGCTCGAGGCCGTGGACGGAGAGCACGCACCCCATGTAGCGGCCGCGGCCCTTCGCGTCCAGGACCACGTAGGCTTCGTCGAAGCCCGTGCCCGGCGCCGCTTCGGTGGGGTTCTCGCGGTTGAAGCAGGCGTGGAGGCGGCCGGTATCCTCGGGCGGGGCGGAGACCATGGGCTGCCAGTCGATCTGCCAGTAGAACTTGCGGACCTCGCGTTCGCCCTCGTTGGTGATGGTGATGCGGGCCCGGCTGTCGAAGGGCATGGGGAGGAAGCAACTCATGGCGCGGCCCACAGCGGCGTTCATCACAGCGGAGACGTAGTGGTAGTACTGGGCATGGCCCAACCCGAAGAAGTCGCCGAGGGGCACATTGATGCTCGGTTCGTCCTCGCCGTCCCAGTACATCCGTAGGACGACCTTGCGCAGGTGGTGATCCTCCTTGTGGTCGATGGTGCACCACAGTCGGACGATGCGGCCCGGGCCGGCTTGGTCGAGGATGGTGAGGGTCTCGCCGGGCTGGATCGCCCGGTAGTCGATGTTCTTGCCCTGGGGGTCTGTGCTGTTCTCGTGCCGGAGGTCGAACCCCTCGATGCGGGCCAAGCCGGCGAGGCCGGGGTCCTGCCACGGCAAGGAATCCTGGGCCGCGACGGGCACTGTGAGCACGACGAGTAACGTGACGAGGGTCACTCTCATGGTGGGGGCTCCTCTGGGCAGGCTAGGGCGCTGACAGACAGGTGGCCGAACGTGGATTGTACGTTACGGAGGCGTCGCAGGCCAATAGCGGAGGATGGCCGGAGAGTCGGCGTCAGACCCTAGGAGCCATGGCTCGGCCCCATCGCCTGGCATGGGTGTCCAGCTTGGCTAGGACGCCGTGCCCTCTTCCTCGACCTGGTGTCGCTGGACCTTGCGCCGCACGCGACAGAGGGCGTTGTCCACGGACTTGGGCGTGCAGCCGTTCTCCTCAGCGATCTGCTGATAAGACTTGCCGTCGGCGAAACCGACGAAGACCCGCCACTCGAAGGGGGAGAGACTCTCCCGCAGTACGGCGCGGAGGTTGCGGACCGTCTCCTTCGTGATGAGGAGCCGCTCGGGGTCCTGCTGGTCGGAGTCGGGCGCCGACTCCAGCGGGTCGCTGCCGGGCTCGTCGCGCTGGCTGCAGCGCAGGGCGTGGGAGTAGACGACGGAGAGGTGGCGCTGCCCCACGCCGCTCTTGACGGCGGTGATCATCTGGCGGGTGATGCAGACGTCGGCGAAGGTGCGGAACGAGCAGGAGCGATCTGGCCGGAAGTCGCGGATCGCCTTGTATAGGCCGACCATGCCCTCTTGGATCATGTCATCGCGGTCCGCGCCCTGAAGGTAGTACGAGCGCGACTTGAAGAGGACTACCGACTTGTACTTCTTGAGCAGGTGTTCGAGAGCGTCCGCATCTTCGGTGACCTTGCACAACTCCACGATGTGTTCATCGGAGAGCCTGTCCAAAGCGCGAAACCCGATCTGAGCGGCCACACAACTACCTCCCTCGGTAAGCGCCGGAACCCCTCCGCTAGGCGGAAACCGCAGTCGGCTCGATCCTTCGGCTGCAGTGCAACAGTTCTCTACCACAACAGGCCGAATACGGTGTTCGACTCAGCGAAGTGCATAGATGGTAAACAAATTGCATGAAACCCTGTCAAGAGTTTGCTAAAAAAAACCGCGAACCTCCCTTCCCCTTCGTGTGTCACAAAGGGTTCCTGGTCTATCTCTGGTAGTTGGGTGCTTCGCGCGTAATGGCCACGTCGTGAACGTGGCTCTCCCTCAGGCCCGATACGGTCACCTGGACGATGCGGGTGTGCTTCTGCAGGTGCGGGATATCCGGGGCGCCGACGAGGCCCATGCCACTGCGCAGGCCGCCGATGAGCTGGTAGACCAGGTTCGGCAGCGGCCCCTTGTAGGGGACTCGGCCCTCTATCCCCTCGGGCACGAGCTTGGACTCGCTCTCGATGTGGTCCTGGAAGTAGCGGTCGCTGGAGCTTGCCTTCATGGCGCCGATGGACCCCATGCCGCGGTACTCCTTGTAGGTCCGTCCCTCGTACAGGATCGTCTCCCCCGGCGCCTCCTCGGTGCCCGCGAAGAGGGAGCCGATCATCAGGGCGGACGCGCCGCAGGCGAGGGCCTTGGCGATGTCGCCGGAGTACTTGATGCCCCCGTCGGCGACGATGGGCGTGCCCGTTGCCGCCGCGGCCTCGGCCGTCTCCAGGATGGCGCTAACCTGGGGCACTCCCGCGCCGGTGACAATGCGCGTGGTGCAGATACTGCCAGGTCCGACGCCGACTTTGACCGCATCCACGCCGGCCTCGATGAGGTCGCGGCAGCCCTCGGCGGTGACGACGTTCCCGCCGATGATCTGGGTCTCGGGGAACCGCTCCCGCAGCTGCCGGGCAGCGCGGAGCACGCCCTCGCTGTGGCCGTGGGAGGAGTCGAGCACGAGGACGTCGACGCCCGCGTCCACGAGGGCCCGGGCCCTATCGAAGAGGTCTGCGGCGACGCCGACGGCGGCGCCCACGCGCAGGCGACCGAGCTCGTCTTTGCATGCGTTGGGGTACTTGCGGGTCTTCTCGATGTCCTTGATCGTGATGAGGCCGATGAGGCGGCCGTTGTCATCGACAACGGGGAGCTTCTCGATGCGGTGCTCGTGCAGCACGGCTTGGGCCTCTTGCAGCGTCGTGCCCTCGGTCGTGGTCACAAGGCCCTTGGTCGTCATGACCTCACTGATGAGCCGATCGCGGTCCACCTCGAAGCGGAGGTCGCGGTTGGTGAGGATGCCTACCAAGGTTCGGTCGGGGGCGGTGATGGGCACGCCGGAGATGCGGTAGCGGGCCATCAGGTCCATCGCGTCGCTGACGGGCCGGTCGGGCCCGAGGGTGATGGGCTTGGTGATCATGCCCGACTCGGACCGCTTGACGGCATCGACCTCCTCGGCCTGACGCTGGATAGACATGCCCTTGTGGATGACGCCGAGGCCGCCTTCGCGCGCGAGAGCGGTGGCCAGACGAGACTCGGTCACGGTATCCATGGCGGCTGAGATGATGGGGATGTTGAGGGTGATCTTCGGAGTCAGGCGAGTGGTCACGTCAACTTCTTTGGGGACCACAGACGACCGGGCGGGGACCATGGTGATGTCTTCGAAGGACAGGGCGAGGGGCAGATCTCTGGGCATCGGTTCACTCCCTTGCGAGCATGACCAGACGCGACTTGACCGGGTAGTGTGCCAGCCGCCCCATGCTCCGTCAATTGACAGTTCGCCTCCCGCACGGCGCAGGATGGGAGGCAGGGCTGGGAGCCGTCCACGGCCAACTATGCTCGTGCCGGGCACGAAAGCCTCGGCCCCCAACAAGAAGGGAATTCAGACCATGGCCGCCCCAATGCTCGACGCTCCAAGGGAGACTCTGGCGACGCTCATCGGACGGAGCCTCACCGACCGCAGCGAGGTCGATGGTCTCGCCGAACTCTGCTCGAAAGCCGGAGGCCGGCTGGCGGGCACGCCCGCCCACGCGGCCGCCGAGGCGTGGGGCCGCCAGCGCATGCGTGGCATCGGACTCGCGCCCGTGCGGCTGCAGCGGTTCGAGACTCCCACATGGCAGCGAGGCGCCTGCAGGCTGACCATCGTGCGTCCCGACCAGGGCGAGGTCACGTGCGCGGCCCATGGCTTCACTCCGCGTTCGGCGAAGGCCGAGGCCGATCTCATCGATCTGGGGCCCGGCCTGCACAGGGACTTCGAGCGACGGGGGCGGAAGCTGCGCGGCAAGTTCGCCTTCATCGGCGAGGCGCCGCCGCCCGGGGAGAGGGCTCCGCACCGCTCGGAGCAGTTCCGCTGGGCGTGTGAGGCAGGGGCGGCGGGGATGCTGCTCGGGAGCTGGGTTCCCGGCCTGCTGCCCCAGACGGGGATGTGCGCCGAGGAGGAGGCCTCCATCCCGAGCGTGGGCCTCACGTTGGAGGATAGCGCCCGGCTCCTGCGGCTGCTCCGAAGCGGTCAACGGGTGAGGGCGCGGGTCGAGATGAGGAACACCGTAGGCGTCTCGCGGGTCGCGAACGTGCTCGGCGACCTAAAGGGCCGCGAGCGGCCGGAAGAGGTCGTTGTCATCGGCGGCCATCTGGACGCATGGGACGTGGCCGAGGGCGCGGTGGACAACGGCACGGGCTGCGCCGTGGTCCTGGGCGTCGCTCGCGCCCTGGCGAGCTTGCCCGAGCCGCCGCGCCGGACCGTGCGCTTCGCCCTCTGGGCGGCGGAGGAGATCGGCATCGTCGGCTCGCGCCGGTACGTCGAGAAGGCGTGGAGGAGCATGGACTCCCACGTCGCCTACCTGAACTTCGACATGCCGGGCGATCCCGACCGCCTGCTGCTCTGCGGCCGCAAGGCGGAAGTGGGCGCCCTCGCCGAGATGCAGGCGATCCTCGCGGGATTGGGTGTCACCGAGCCCACCTCGACGGGCATCTGCCTCGCGACGGACCTCAAGCCCTTCGTGTTCGCGGGAGTGCCGATCGTCTCCGCTCTCGGCACGCTGCGGGGCGGCGCCGGCTCCTGCTACCACACGGCCGCGGACACCTTCGACAAGGTCGATGTGCCCAGCCTGCTCCGCATGACAGCCTGCGCCGCGGCGCTGACCTACGCGCTGGCAGAATGCGAGGAGGCGCCCTTCTTGCGCCACACGGGCGAGCAGGTGCGGGCCGCCTTCGCGGAGGAGGGCATCGCCGACGCCCTCGAGGGTGCCGACTGCCGTCTCCCCGACTGAGGGCCGATGCCGGCCCGGATCCGGCTGTTACCCCGAGGCTGCAGCCCCACGGCCCCGCGGTCTTCCCTGCCAGCGCTAGTCCACGCGTCGGTACTCGAGGAGCAGCGCGCCGGGGCGGGTGTCGATGCGGACGGGGACGCCCGTCTCGATCAGCTCGGCGCCCGTGAGCACCCGCGCCTCACCCGTGTCCACGTCGGCGACCTCGTAGCGGGCGCTCGGGTCTAGCCCGCGGAGGGGAAGCTGGGCGGCCTGGTAGATGGAGTCGGCATGCCGGAAGACCTGGATGACACCGCGTCCCTCATCGGGCAGGTCGAACTGCCAGCCGATCCACACATCGTTGGCGAGGCTGTACTCGGTCAGGGGGTAGTAGTCACCCATCATCATGACGGGAGCCACGCGCTCCCATTGGCCCATGAGCCGGCGTAACTCGTCGAAGCCGATATCGTCCCGCCGCATGTCGTAGCAGGCGGTGAACGAGGGGCACATCACGCTGCGGAAGGCGTAGGCGTCGACAGTGCCGGCGCCCGTGCCATAGAAGGGCATCCAGAAGGAGATGCCGTACGTGTGAGCCTGGTTGCCCACGGGTTCGAAGATGTAGTCGCTTCGCAGAAGGGGCACGGCCCGCCGGAGGGTCTCCAGGTCGTTGCGCCGGCCTCCGCTCGCGCAGGAGTCGATGAGCATGTTGGGGTGGCGCCGGCGGAGCTCGTCCCAGTAGGCGAGGTACCCCTCGACATGCCGGATCTCGGTGATCCCCTGGCGGTCCTCGGCGTCATTGGCGCGCCAATAGGAGAGGGGATCCATGTTGAAGTCCTGGCGGTAGAGGTCGATGCCCTCGGACTCGAGGAGCCCGTGGACGTGCTCCGTCAGCCACTCCCTCGCCTCGGGATGACCGAGGTTGAGGAGCTTCTGCTGCCCGTCGACGCCGAGGAGCCACTCGGGGTGGGTCTCGTAGAGCCAGGCGCCTGTGGCGACGCGCTCGGGCTCGAACCAGACGATGCTCCGCACCCCGCGCTCGTGGCCGTGGTCGGTGATCGGCCTGAGCCCACCGGGGAAGCGCTGCTGGTCCACCTCCCAGGTGCCTGTCTGTCCCCACCCCGACTCGTTCGGGTACCAGCCCGCGTCCATCCACCAGTAGTCGAGGGGGAGTCCCTCCTCGAGGTAGCGGTCGATGAAGAGGACCTGGCTCGCCGAGTCCGCGTGGATCATCTCCCCGAACTGATGGGAGCTGCAGGCGTTCAGTTGGGGCGACGGGGGCAACTCGCCGCCCGGCCTGGGGAGGTTGTGAGCGAGCATCCACTTCCTCCAGAGGTTCTGGCCACGGACCCAGTCGCCGCGCCAGAATAGCAGGGCGACGAGGGGGGTACGGACCCGCTCGCCCGGATGCAGCGTGAAGCGCGTGAGCTCCTGGCCGATGCGGACGCGCGCCACGGCGCCGTCGTCGCGCTCGAAGGAGGCGGCCCACTGGCCCGGCCAGCCGATGCCGAGGATGACCCCCTGGCTGGGCCATGCCAGGTTGAAGTAGCAGAGGTCCGTGTTCGTCGGCCTGCCGCCGGCGGCGGTGACCCGCTTGGTCGCGCCGGGGTCGAGGCGCGTCTCCAGGGGCTGGAAGTCCCGAGCCTCACACGGGCTGCCCACGAAGTGGTGGAGGACGAACTCGGACGCGGGTGAGGGAGGCCAGGCCCACCGCTCGATCGGCGCGTCCAGCGCCTGGAGCGACTCGATGAGTGGGGTGTCGACGTTACCGGTGTTCTCGAGGGTGACCGTCCACTCGATGACCGAGGAGTCGGTGTACTCGATCCCGACGACCTCGGTGGCGAGCCCCGTCTCGGGGTCACGGTAGGTAGTCCGATGCTCGATGCGCGCCTCGTCGAGCATGCGGCTCGACCGCTCCGCCTCCCACCCATCCAGCAAGTCGGCGGAGGCCGCGCCGCCATAGAGGAACGAGAAGGGGGGCGCCACCGATGGCCCCGGCACGCGCTCATCCACGAGGGGCAGCTCATCGAGCCAGAGGATCGAGCCGTCGGCCATCTCGACGCGAGCATCCGCCCAGTCTGCCTGGTCGCAGGCGATGCCGTCACCGCCATCGGTCACCTCGAGGGCGAAGGCCGTCGCGGCGCCGAGGTCGCACGCGACCTCGATCGGGGGCGCGCCCTCCCGCATGAGGGCCGACTCCCAGAGCGGCTCATCGGTCACGACTCTGAATGTCACTGAGCCCCGGCCGCCGAGGGTGTCGCGGTTGCTGTCGACACCCACCGTGGCGAGGAAGCGTCCCGCCGGCCGGGGGAGCCGCACGACGATCCGGCTGTCTGCATGGGCGAAGATGCCCCGGTGGTAGCGCTTGCCGCCGAGGGTCAGGGGTCCGTCGTTGCGGCCCATCAGTTGCACCGCATCGTTGTTGCGCTCCACGCTCAGGCTGGGGGCCTCGGGGCCACCCATGACACCATCACTGAAGAGCGCCGCTGCCCACTGCTGGGCGGTGTAGATCTCGCCGCGCGTGAACTGAGTAGCCATCGCAGATCCCATCGTCACAAGGAAACACAGAGCCGCTAGGGGCAAGGGCCGCATCCGGTAGACCTCCTCGGACCTCGGTGACACAGCGCACAGGCTGGAGGTTCTGTGCCGGGGGAGTGGCTCCTGCGGAGGCCGCACCGAGGAGGCGCCATCGCGGCTGCGTTGAGTGGGGCACTGAGATGGTGGCTTCGGCCGCGTGTTGCTCGGCCAGGGCTCACCCGGGCCCGTGAGGTACCGGGCCCGGGCGAGCCGATTGCGGTCAGACCGCGCCGACGGAGACCCCGTCGATCAGCCAGAGGCCGCCCGTCTTGGTCAGGCTGAGGGTGACAGGCGCCTCATAGAGGGGTTCGAGCGCCGCCACGTCCTCCCCGGGACCGACCTGGGCCTTCGCGCCCTCGACGGAGAGGGTGAAGGCCACCGTGCCGGTAGCGCCGTCCAAGGTCACCGTGACATCGCTCGCCGTCGCACTCAGCGCCTCGTAGGCGGCGAAGTCCGACTCGAGGGACTGGGTCAGCTCCGCGGCATCATAGCCAGGAGCCAGCAGGGTCTCGAAGAGCGACAGATCCCGCCGGGCGATGCTCTCCGCGGCCGCCTCGGGGGCCATCCGGGCGAGTTCATCGTCGGTAGGGGGGCGGGTCGTGATGCTGACCTTGCCGGTGCGCTCGACCTCCACGGGGATTCCCGCGACCTGGACCTGTCCCGTGTCGGCATCGGTCAGCGTGATGAGTGACGTCGCTTGGATAACCTGGTCGACGATGGTCTTGACTCCGTAGCCTGCCTCGATGTCCCACTGGACCTCGACCGTCTGCGCTACGGAGAGATTCTCCACGTACTCGTCGATGTACTGGTGCAGGTCCATGCCCTGTATCTGGATACGCTGTTCCTTGCGGCCGGCGTCAACGTTCTGACAGACGGCCCGGGCCTCGGCCTTGAGGATGGCGTACTGCCTGCCGTCGATCTCCGCCAGGCGGTCGAAGCGCCACTCCACCGTAACCTCGGCGCTGCCCTCACCGACCTCGGCGCTCGTCGCGTCCGTCCACGTCGCCCCCGGCGCAACAGGCTCCGAGGGCAGGCGCCCCATGGCGGACTGGAGCGCATTCGTGAGCTTGGCCATGGGGTCGTCCGCGGTCGGAACGTCGTCGCCACCGAGGCTGCGGCCGTGCCAGTCCAGCCGGTAGGTGGTGACGGGGCGGTTGCCCGTGATGCCCGTGCCGGTGAGCTCCGATCCCTCCTCGGAGGTGTCGAGGACTTCCCCGGCGCTCTCGATCCTGATCCAGGTGTCCACCGTGTAGAGGTCCTCGGTGAAGCCCTGGTCATCGACATTGCGGGCTCGACTCAACACGGTGATCGTCGCGTCGATGGCCTGGGACTCGCCCGCGGCCGCCCCCGTCTGATTGGACACCACGTCCATCGCTCGGACCGTGTCCTCGGTCATGCGGTACTGCAGAAGGACGGCGTCCTGGGAGACCGCCCCCGTTGCTCCGAGCATGGCCAGGGCAACCACAAGCATCGCGAACCGCCGCAGTGAGTTCATATCGCTCTCCTTCCGTGCGTTGAAGGGCGGGCAGATAGGCTGCGTCCGCCTGGTGGCAAGACGAATGACGCCGCGCTGGGTGACACCGGATCATGCTACTGGTTCTGGCCGCCCGCGGACAGGGTCGCCACGTCCCGTCTGGGCCGGGCCCAGACCTCCTCGAGGGCCGCTTCGACGGCGGCCAGCACGCGGCGGTAGTCGGGATCGCCGCGGGTCTCGTAGACGGCTCGTCCGCATACCTCGGAGCCGCCCGCGGACCGGGCGAGGGGGGCGCGCAGGAAGCCCGCCTTGCTCGCGTCCCGCAGGTCGATCCATTCGGCGCCGCTCACCTGGGCCGCGTCATGGCAGTCGGCACAGCGCCGAGCGCTCACCTCGGTCACGAGTTGCCGCAGGGCGGTGTCCCCGGTCAGGTCGTAGGGCTCCACGGCGGGCCGCTTGTTGATGAACCGGCCGTGGTACGGGGCATTCAGGTCGATCCAGGTGATGAGGGAGCGCCACTCGGCCTCGCTGAGTCGCACCCGGTCGCGATGGGTGGTCTCGAGAACCTCGACGATCCGGCTCTGGGTGCTGCCGAAGGCGTACGGCTCCGTGATGCGCGAGTCCTCTCCCACATTGGAGCGGGACACCAGTCCCGCGGCATGGATCGAGTCCCACGCCACGTTGGTGTTCGTCAGCCCGCCGGAGAGGTTCAGCCCCGCCTCAGGCGAGAGGCCGCTGTGGCACGAGATGCAGTTGCGGTCCAGGATCGGCTGTATGTCCCTCAGGAAGCTGACGGGCTCATCGCCGAAGGGGCCCGGCGCAAGGGGCGACGGAGGCAGACTGGCGGCCATCGGGAAGGCGGCGTTCACGGGGGCTCGCGCCTGGGTCTCGTGGCAGCCGACGCAGCCGCGCTTCTCTCCAGGCTGGAAGCTGATGAAGGACCGCATCCGCCGGACCTCCTTCATCTCCGCGTCGAGGGCCTGGAAGTAGACGGGGGTGTCCACGGGCACCCGGAAGTGGGCGCTCCCATCCTCGAGCACGGGCACGGCGCCGATGACCCGCGCGGGCGTCCAGTTGATCATCACGCTCTTCACGTCGGGCTCGTAGCGGAAGCCGCCCTCCTCGATGGTGTAGGGCCACGCCATGCGCTGGCTGATCCGGAGGTACTTGATCGCGCCGGGCTCCACCTCGGGCATGGCGTCGTAGATGCTGCTCACGACGCAGGTCGCGTAGTCCTTGTCCAGCTCCGTAGCGTCGGCGATCTGCACAGGCCGCGGCCGGGGACGCAGAGGGATCGGATAGACACAGGAGATGTCGGGGTCGCGGTAGATGAGCTCCCGGGTGCCGTGGACATCGGCCAGGTAGAGGGCGTACCCGCGCTCATCGGTCATCACGTCACTGTAGGTGTAGGTGACCAGGAACGCGCTCTCGGTCAGGGGCCAGGGGTTGCCGTAGAGGCCGCCCTTGCCGCGGATGCCCCCCTCGTCCACGACGAAGCCCGCCATGGGGCCCTCGGGCGACACAACCCCCGGGGAGACGATGCGGATGCCCTCGACGTTGTTGATGCCCCGGTTGGGCTCGATGATGAGCAGCGAGCCGACCGGCAGGGTGTGATGCCCCGTGGCGATGCCGACGTAGCGGAGGCTGTCCGGGATCGAGCGGACCTCCTCAACGGCCCACGGGTCGTTGAAGTGCTGCTTGAACACGGCATCGGCGGCGGTCCCATCGGGCCGGATGACCCACAGGGACTGGATCTGCGCCCAGTTCCGCTCCTGGTACTCCCAGCGGGTGTAGCTGAGGAGGCCGTTGTCGAGCACGTGGGGCAGGTAGTCGCCATCCTTGGTCACACTCATGCGCCGGATGGAGCCATCGCTCCGGCGGAGGTAGAGGTTGCAGGAGGTCTCGTCCTTGTCCAGTTCGTTGCACTGCAGCGAGAAGCCGCAACGCTCGGAGACGAAGGCGATCTCATCATTGGGCAGGTAGCAGGGGTCCAGGTTGCTCCACTCGCCGTCGGTGAGCTGCCTCAGGCCGGAGCCGTCGACGCCGATCTCGAATAGGTGGATGGGCTCGACCGTCTTGCGCAGCCCGTAGCTGGCCGTCCGGTCCAGCCAGAGCGGGTGAGGCTCCTCGGACTCGGAGTGGGCGTACGCGAAGACGACGCGCCGGCCGTCCCAGTTCAGGTCCATGCCGTGGACGTGGCCCGGCCCGAGCTGTCCGTCCAGCACCGGGCGCACCTGGCCCTCGGGCGCGACGGGGGAGAGGACGAACAGGTCGCCGCCGGGCCTGGAAACCCAGGGCATGTGGTTCAAGCAGACGTCGGGGTAGGTCTGCTGGGTGTGGCGCTTCACGAAGAGCAGCTCGTCGAAGTCCATGGCCTGGGAACTCAGAGCGATGGCGCGCGCCCATGTCCTGGCCTGGAGGTTGAGCGCCTCACGCTCCTCGGGCCTGGCCCCGCCGTTGAGCTCGCGCTCCTCCAGCTCGGCCGCCCGGCGCTCCAGGGCTCGGAACCCGGGGTCCCGAGCGCGGCGGTCATCGAGCAGGATTCGCTTCGCGCGGCGGAGGGTCTCACGAACGGGCGGGACGAAGGCGGCCCAGCTATCCTCGTAGCGAGCGCCGCCCTCATCGACGGTGATGGCGATGGCCACGGGGCCCTCGCGCCGGACCGTCACAGGCAACTCAAAGGGGCCGTCGGAGGCGACCTTGGCCTTGCCGGCCCATTCCCGGCAGATCCCCGTGCGGGTGAGGGCGATGACCTCGGCGCGGAGGCTCAGCGGCTCAGCGAGGGGACCCCTCGATCGCAGCCGGCCCCGAAGCGTACTGCGGCCGAAGGCGGGTTGGGGGGCCGCGTCCCACTCGATGGCCCACTCGGCGCCCAGAGCCATCGGCCGGGCAGCCAAACCGCCCAACCGGATCGCCCCCGGGTGAGTTCCCTGCGCCCCAGTGACGGGGACCGAGATCTCCACTCGGAGCGTGCCATCCTGGATCACGACCGCCGCATCGGGCCACGGCGCGCCGTTCGCGAGCACCTGGCCGTCGACGAGGTCGAGCAGCAGGCCTCCGTACTCCACCAGGTGGGCCCCGCCGGGGCCTCCTCGGGACCAGATGCTGAGGCTGCTCTGGCTGGCCGGCCGACCGAGGGCGATGTTCAGCTCCGGCTGCGCGACGCCGTAGACCTCGACCTCATCCAGGTGGTACAGGATGCCGGCGTCGGAGGGTATCTGCAGGCGCAGATACCGCCCCTCGGCCCCCCGCAGATCGACGACGAGGGGGCCGACCTCGTCCATGCCGCCGAAGAACCGGTTCGGCTGGTCATGGTCGAGGGACCACGTCTCGCCATCGACAGAGCGGAGCATACGGAGCTTGTTCGCGTTGTTCAGTCCAGGGGCGTAGTCCAGCCGGTTGTAGATCACAATGCGGTCCAGGGCCACGGGTGTGCCCAGGTCGACCTGCCACCAGGGATTCGGATCGCCGCCCGTGTGGAAGCCGTAGCGACCGTCCTTGACGCCGTCGACGGCCCCGCCGGCATCCATGGCCGTCAGCTCGCCACGGTACATGGCCGCGACAGCGCCGGGCAGCTCGGCGGCGATGAAGAGCCGGTCCGTGTCATGGCAGAGGCGGTACGTAGGCTCGTGAGGGGCGACGGGGGGGATGGTCAGGGCGGAGCCCCAGCAGGCGTCATCCAGCACACCGTCGAGGATCGGCGCTCCATCGGCGAGGGGGACCTCGTCGCCGCCGCGCTTGGGGAGCCCGGGCCACTGGACCTCCGACCCGGGGAACCGCAGCACCCCCGGCTCGACGAGCTCCCGGAGCTGGCTCGCGTCGTGCTGGCGCCAGTCGTCGAGCACAGCCTGGCTCGGAAGCTCCACCGCGCTCCCGCCGGCTGCCAGGGCACATGTGGCGATGAGGACCAACAGAGGGCGCATCCAGAGTACCTCCTCGGGGCGCGAGGCCGTGTTCCCGTGGGGTTCGCCCGCCAGGGGAGCCGCCCTCCACGCCACCTGGGCAGGAGTGGCCCGAGCCGGCCGGAACCACTCCGGCGAAGGTGATCGCTGATGGAACGAGGATCGTCGCCGGCCCTCGGCTTGCGGGCGGATGCGGGCGACCGTATGATTCCCCCAGTCTCCGGAGGGAAGGAGCATCGGATTGAGTGGCCCATACGCCCTCATGGCAGAGGGTGAGCGACTCGCGGGCAAGGGCCTGATCCGTGAGGCGACGGAACGGTTCGAGGCCGCCCACAAGCAAGCGCCCAAGGATGCCCGCGTGCTCCTCCGCCTCGCGTCGGCCATCGCGTCCGACGACCCCGCCGGCGCCCTCCGCGCCGCCCAGCGCGCCACCAAGCTAGCTCCGGGATCGGCTGCGGCGCATACCCTCAGGGCCAAGTACGCCCTGCTGAGCGGCGATCCCGCGACCGCCCACGACGCGGCTCGTCGCGCCCTGGAGCTGGCGCCGGGGAACGGCATGGCCTCGACGCTGACACATCTAGCGGCAGGGATACGGGGCGACTACCCCGCCGCCCTCGCCGGCCTGGTCAGGGACGGGATCTTCGAGCAGTCCGATGTCACGGCGCTGGCGATGGAGTGCTTCCTCAAGCGCTGGACCGCCGAGGGGCCCGCCTGCGCTCCCCTGCCGGAACTGCCCATCCCCAAGCCGACCGACCCCGTCGAGAGGCGAACGGACGGCGGAGGGACGGCGGCGGTGAGGGACCTCCACGCGGCGTACGGCGCGGGGGACCCGATCGGGATGCTGCAGGCGCTCGCGGAGCTGCGCCCGGCCCAGCCTCAGCATGAGGATGTGGCGGCAGGCTACGCGGCGGCGCTGCATCAGTGCGGACGGAACGACCTCGCCGAGCCGTGGGCGCGGCGCGCCCTCGACGAACAGCGCGCCGCCGCCAAGCGGGCCTACGAGCGGCGGAGCCAGGGCCTGCTCGCGCGGGTGGGCAGGGCCCTCTCACGCCGCGGGGCGCCTAAGCCCCCCGCGGAGGGGTTCGACCCGGAGCCCGAGGGGCTCATCCTGGCTGGGTGGATCTACCTCGGGCTGGGTGACCTCAAGGTCGCCCGCAAGCTTGCCGAACGAGGATCGAGGACGGTCAACCCCTTCGACCGATGGGAGGCGCGGCTCGTTCTGGCCCTCTGCGACCTGCTCTCCAACAGGCGCCGCGAGGCCCTGGCGGAGCTTCGCACCGCTGTCGCCGAGGAGCCCATGACGCTCTACCTGTGGTTCCATCGGGCCGCGCTTCTGCCCACGATGCAAGCCATGAGCCGGTCCATCGCCGCCGCGCGGGCCGCGGGCGACGAGGCCCTGGAGCGAGCGCTGCGGATCGAGCTGGGGCAGGTCTCCGCCAATCCGGCCAGGCCCAAGGGGAGCCGGGCATTGAAGTCGGCGCTAGCCCAGACCCGCGTGGAGCTTGGCGCCGAGGACCTGGACCTGCTGCGCGGCTACGCGGAGCTTGGCCTGGAGGCAGTGAAGGGGTGATCCTGGTGACGGCTCGCGGCGGGTGGGTCCCCGTCCTGCTCCTCATCCCGTGTCTGATGCTTGCGGTGGGCTGCGGCCGCCCCTCGCAGGAGTCCCAGGTAGCCCAGCTCACCAAGGCTCCCCTCGCGCCGCTGGAGGAGTCGCAGGCCGATCTGCCGCTGGAGCCGCAGGTCGAGCCGGCGCCCATGCAAGCCCTTGCCGGCCCGACTCCGCCGCAGACTCGGCCGGCGGAGTTCACCTTCCTCGTGTATGGGGATACCCGTTCCTTCCCTGAAGTGCATCGAGAGTGCGTCGCGCAACTCCTGAGGCACACGGATGCCTCCTTCGTCTGCCACACGGGCGATATGGTCGGAGACGGCTCGAAGTGGAGCCAATGGGAGCAGTTTCTGGAGATCACCGCCCCCCTGCGGCAGCGTATGCCCTACTGCGCCGCCATCGGCAACCACGACCTGCCGCGGGAGAACGCGGTGCGAGCGATGCGGCAGATGCCCGGCATCCCGCCCGATGTGAACGAGAGCGCCACGTACTATGGATTTGACGCGGGATTCCTGCGGATCGCGATGCTTGATAGCGAGTCGATGATCAAGGGCGATGATCGGCAGTACGAGTGGGCCCGCGCCTTCTTCGCCCAGGCGCCGGATCGGTTCAAGATCATCATGCTGCACCGGCCGCTGTGGAGCCCCGGCCCGAACGGCTCCTGCGGCATCATCCGGGAGAAGCTCTTGCCCATCATCCGCGAGACGGGCGTCCGCCTCATGTTCACCGCCCATGACCACATGTACTACCGAACGTACCGGGAGGGGCTGACCCAGGTCATCACCGCGGGCGGCGGCGCGCCGCTGTACGACGTGGAGAGCCCCCAGGTCATCATCGAAGGGGACGTGCTCAACAAGACCCACCACTACTGCCGGGTGGACGTGCGGCTCGACGCGGTAACGGTGACGGCGCTGGACTACGAGGGCCGGGTCATCGACCAGTTCCACCTGGCCCGATAAGGGCGCCGCAGCCCGGACAGCCGAGGGACCAGGCCATCCGAGGGTAATGCCACGCTCTGTCGTGAGCACTCCATCACATCAACGCCCGCACTCACGGGCGGGGCCATCGGGCCATACAGCCTGGCGGCGTCACTTTTTGGCTCTCGCCGGACGTTTGTCCGTAATGCGGCGTAGATAGACAAGAACTAGATAGTAAGCAGTCAATGTGGAAGCCCGAAGGTAAGTCGTGCTCCGTTTTGGCTGCTGAGCACGCCCAGGATTGGCGAAGGCCCGACACGACTCGTTTCGCTGATTCTGTGCAGACCGAGTGTGAACACAGCACGGATCGCGTGCACGAGCCGATGGACAGCCCTCATAACTGCCCGCGTGATGGCGGCGCTCAGGAGGCGATGTCACTTGGTCAATCGTGGTTCCGCGCAGTTGCCCCCCTTCGCCCGAGCCTGCTTGTTGGCAACCTGCTTGGCCTTGTGCGCCATCGTGTACCCGGCGTGCCGCCCCTCCGTTGCCGACCTCCCCATCGAGGAGGCGCGCCAGCTCGCACAGGAGTTCGCCGTGTACGACCTGACGGACGCGTCGGTTCGCGGGGAGAGCCGTGATGGTGACCGACTGGCGGTGTTCGAGGTCGAGCACGAGGTCACGCGCAGGGTCGAGTACGCCGTCAACCTATCCCGTGGGCGCATCGTGTGGTGGCACGACAGCCCGGGACCGTCCGCGGCGGGCGCCACCCCAGCGACGGACGGGGAGCGCGTGTCAGCGGAGCAGGCTATCGCCATCGTCAAGGAAGTCGCCACACGGGCCTTGGACGAGGATGTGAACGCCATGACCTGGACCACGCCGAAGCCAAGTGGCGAAGGGCACACGGTGTCCGGGCGAAGGCCAGCCTGGGGGGATCCCCCCCGAACGAGTGGTCTGAACCCGGATGTGTCCGCCCGCGTCAGCGCGTCGGGCCGCGTCGAGTACTACCACCAGCTCCTGCCCTCGGAGGCGCCGGCTGAAGTGGTGATTACCGAGCCCCAGGCCACGGAGGTTGCGTTAGCGCACGCGGTCGAGCTAGGCATCCCCGAGTACGACGTGCACCTCCAGTATGTCCGGCTCGTGCAGAGGGGCTCTCGCGCCTACTGGGACATCAATGTAACGGACTACGCGCCCGGCATAACACCGACGTCGCCGTCGAGGTCGGTCATCTACGAGATCAATGCCCGGACTGGAGAGATCGAGAGCGCAGGGCTGAGCGGCCCCTTCGGCCGGCGGGGGGATCGGCGGCCTTGAAGGAGCGCTGCTTCGCCGTCAGGGTCGAGGGCTGGCAAAGGGTATATGTGACCCTTCTTTTCTGGATCGTGCGCAGGTTGCGTACGAATACTGCACGAATAGCGTCCACGGGTTGGTGGACCGCCCTCATGACTGCCCGCGTGGGGCGGGCGCTCAGGAGGCGATGTCATTTGGTTAGTCATGGTTCCGTGCGATTAGCCGCCTCCATCCGAGCCTGCAGCACATGGTTCGGCCCCAGTCAGACGCCCATGAATGGGCACGTCCAGTTCGCGGTGAACCTCACGGCCCAGTGGGTGGGAGACGTCGAGGTCACACCGAGCCAAGCAGACGTCGAGATTCCCCCAGCCTTCGCAGTCCCCTAGGAAAGGAGTGTGCGTGCAATGAGGAGCCATAGCTGTATTGCCTGCAGTGCCCTAGTGGTGTTCCTTCTGGCGTGCGGGGCATCGGTGGCGGACCGGATCGATCTCGACACCGCCCGCGCCATCGCGGCCCAGCACGCCGACTCGCCCCTCTCCGACCGAGAGCCAGCCATCCGTGAGAGGCCGGGCGCGCCGGCGACCGCCACCTTTACTACGGAGGAGGGGCAGCCCGGTGGGTCTTACACGGTGAGTCTCGACCAAGGCTGCCTGGTCTCATGGCAGCCCAACGCTGAGATGGTCTACGACCCCACGGCCGATCCCATCACCGACGAGGAGGCTGTGGAGCGGGCCAAGACGGTCGCGGAGCGACACTTGGGCGACGCCGCTCGCGATCTGAGTTGGGAAGTGGTGAGTGCGACGCCGGACACTGTCAAGGTCAGGGGGCAAGCGCTCGCCTCTGGCGACCCGCCTCGGACGGGTCTGGGCCCCTGGTGCGAGGTGCACCTCCTCAGGGCGGGAGGAGTGGTGCACAACTACCTGCAGCAGTTGCCCGAGTCGACCGACGCGCTTGAGGCGCGCGTCAGCCGCGAGCAAGCCATCGAGGCGGCGCGCAAGGGGCTTGACCACCCCGATCTGCCCCTCCTGGACGAGCCGAGTCTGAACCAGTTCCGCGGAACGGTTCGCTGGCACGTCCGCTTCGGTTCGTCCCGAGACGAGCGGGTGCTTGTCATCGTCGACGCGCAGTCAGGGGAGGTGGTGGAGGTCTCGCCGACGGACACCGCCGTTGAGCCCACGGCGGCGCCCCCCGCACAAGGTTCGGCCGCACCCGTGGCGGCCGATGAGTCAGACTCCACCTCCGCGCCGTGGGCGCTCTACGGCGGGATCGTCTTGCTGTGCGCCATCGCCCTCGGCCTCTTCCTGCTGAGGCGGAGGCTGAACTGAGCGCGTCCCGCCTTGGCTGCCACGAGCTAGGGCGATGACACGAAAGGGGAATGAGCCATGTTTCTGCTTCTGCTGGCGTTACTGGCCCCAGGGGAAGGGTGGACGCTCGAGGAGGCTGCTGCCCGCGTAGCCGACATCGACGGTGTCCCAGTCGAATCCATACAGGCGGAGCGAGTCGACGGCCCGGTAGTGAGCACGGCCACTCTCATCGCCACCGGGCGAGACGAGATTCGCCGATGTTACGTCGTGAACCTAACCGATGGCCACATCGCAGGGATTGTAGCCCTGGGGGTTGACTGCGACCCGCCTACGGAAGTGCCGCCGACTGACGAGGCGCGCCTCGAGGCGATAGCTCGCGCGACAGCGAGACGCCTCATCGGCGAGCGAGCGGATGCTCTCCTATGGGACACGGAGGGCGCGTCGCAGAGCACCGTGACGTACGTGGGGCGCTCCGAGGAGCAGCCGGGCGCTGGTCCGTCCGAGTGTCGTGTGGACCTGCGCCGGCGCGACGGTGCGTTGCTCGAGTTCTCGCACAGCCCGTACTACCCGCCGACGAGTGAGGCGCGTCTGCAGGCGGCCGACGCCACAGGGGTGGCCGAGGCGCACTTCGGTGAACCTGACGCTGTCGTCGCGAGTGAGCCGGCTTTGAGGCGCCACCGAGGGCGGCCGATATGGACGCTCGCCCTGTTCTCTGAGGCGGCCTGTCGGTACTCCGAGTACGACATCGATGCCGTGACGGGGGCCCTCGTGTGCGTCTCTCCGGCCAGTCTCGCGCCTCCTCTGGCCCCGTCCGCCAGTCCAACCGCCGAGCCCGCCACCACCACCCCGCCATGGGCGCTCTACGGCGGGATCGTCTTGCTGTGCGCCATCGCCCTCGGCCTCTTCCTGCTGAGGCGGAGGCTGACGTAGCTCCGAGCCGGAGAGGAGAACCCGGGATGCTCGCACTGCTGCTCGCTTTGAGCCTTGCTCTGCCGGCTGGGCCGGTCACCATCGAAGAGGCCCGGCTGATCGCTGAGGAACACGCTGGCGGCTCTCTGGCGCCGCTCCCTGAGGTGGAACTGGACGGCGGCCGGCGCATCGGGATCTACACCGACGGCACACGCCAGTACCGGGTTGACCTAGCCACCGGCGCCTTTCTAGGGTGGAGCGAGATCCCGCCCGTCAGCGGCGATCCTCGCCCCTGCAATGAGGACGAGGCCATCGCGCTGGTTAGCGAGGAGGCTCGTCGCCATGTTCCCGTTGCGGCGGACGACCTAGCTTGGACGGTGGTTGGTCGAGCGGGTGACGCCATAGTCATCCGTGGCGAGGGCCCGAAGCGTGGCACCCCCCCTCGATCGGGGCTGTCACACTCCGTTCTGGCCCGGGTGAGCAGTACCGAAGGCAGGGTGATGTCGTTCACCATAGACGAGCCAGCGCCGTCACCGCCCATGCCGGTCGAGGTGAGTCGCGAGGAAGCCATTGCCGCTGCTCAGAACGCCGTGGGAGACGAAGCCGCTGCGGTAGTGGGTGAGCCATCGCTCAGCCAGGTCCGCGATGCTGCGAGATGGTCCATCGAACTGCGTGACAAGGTGGGAGACCGCTACTTGGTCCGCGTCAACGCCTCCACGGGTGAGGTGATGAGTGTATCGAAGGCCTCACTCCCGCAGGAGCCCACCGGCTCCGCTTCCCCCCCGTCGCCGCCCGTCGCGGCCGCTGAGCCCGCCACCACCTCCCCGCCGTGGGCGCTCTACGGCGGGATCGTCCTGTTGTGCGCCATCGCCTTCGGCCTCTTCCTGCTGAGGCGGAGGCTGAACTGAGCGGCCTAAGGAGAGGCGCCCGGCCCGAAAGCTGCGCAAGCGTTGCCGGGCCGCGGCATCCCGTCTCGCCGCGTGTCGTAAGATGAGGAAAGGGGTTGTGCCACCATGCTACTGCGGGTGATGATCGCCGTTCTCGTGGGGGTCGCCTACGGCGCCGCCGTCGCCGACCCCGGTGACGCCAGGGATACCGATCTAGCTCGAGCGATCGACGTTGTGTTTGAGGCTACAGGCGTGGATGTGAGCGACGCCAAGGTGAAGTGGGATGCCTCGGGAGTGTTCACCGCCGTTCGGTTCAGCCTCGATGAGCCCCAACGATCCTACAGCGTGAACGCGGATCGGTGGATCCTCGTGAGTGCGGTCGACCTGTATGCTCCAGAGCGGCAGACCAGGGTCACCGAGGAGCAGGCGCTGGAATCCGTGAAGGAGCTCACCCAACGAGTGCTGGGTGACATGGCCGCAGGCATCGACACCTGGGAGTGGCGGAGACCCTTCGAGTCCGGGCACGGTCAGGTTGCGGGCACCGGTCGGCTGGTCGGCGACCCGCCGCGCAAGGGCCTGACGCCCGATGTGCTGGCCACCGTGCGTCAAGACGGGGCGATCACAACATGGGGGACCACGTGTCCGCCGGAGGGGGCCTCGCCCCGGCAGCCCGTGGTGACGCTGGAGCAAGCCCTTGCCACGGCGCGCGAGCATCTAGAGGACGAGACGCTGGTCCTCGCCTCGCCCGATGACTGCCCCCTCGTGCAGTGGTACGACCGGTTCGATTACGTGCTGCGCCTGGCCTCGCCATCCGCAAGCCAGGAGGGCGTGATAGCGCCGGGGACGGCAGTGGTGTGCGTGGACGCCGTCTCGGGCGAGGTTGTCAGCGAGGGCATCACAACCTCCCTGCGGCCGGCCGGCGCGGCGGGTGGCGGCTGGGCACGGTGGGCATCGACGCTTGGCATCCCCGCGGTGGGGCTGCTACTGGTCGCGGGCCTGGTGTGGCTGCGCCACCTGCGCCGCAACGGCCGCTCCGAGTAAGGCGGCAATGCCGGCCCCCGAGGAGGGCTCGGGGGCCGGCGCTCGCTACCGAACCACCTGCCGGACCGCCGCGGCGATGTCATCGGCGTCGGGCAGGGCGGCCTTCTCCAGGGGCTCGGAGTAGGGCAGGGGACATGCCACAGCGGACACCCGCTTGGGCGCCGCCTTCAGGAGGTCCATGTGGCCCTCGACCACCTGGGCGATGATCTCGGCCCCGACGCCGCAGAAGGCGTGGGCCTCGTGCGAGACGACCAGCCGGCCGGTCTTGGCGAGGGACTCGAGGATCGTGTCGAGGTCCAGGGGGAAGAGCGTCATGGGGTCGATGACCTCGACGCTGACCCCCTCCTCCCGGAGCTTGTCAGCCGCCTCCAGTGCCCAGAGGAGGTTGCGTGACCAGGAGACCAAGGTGACGTCCGTGCCCTCGCGCTTCACGTCGGCCTTGCCGAGGGGCAGGAGCTCCTCCTCTTTGGGCATGGGCCCGCGGTAGGTGTAGTGGCTCTTGTGCTCGAGGAAGACGACGGGGTTGTCGTCGCGGATGGCGCTCTTGAGCAGGCCTCGAGCGTCGCGGGGCATGCAGGGGCAGACGACCTTCAGCCCCGGGATGTGGCAGAACCACGACTCGATATTCTGGGAGTGCTGGGCCGCGTAGCCGGAGCCGCCGCCAGCGGGCGAGCGGAAGACCGCAGGCACCTTGAACTGCCCGCCGCTCATGAAGCGCCACTTCGCCGCCTGGTTCGCGATGGCGTCGGCGGCGTGCATGAGGAAGTCGGCGTACATGATCTCGACGACCGGCCTCATCCCGAGGAGCGCTGCCCCGACGGCGACGCCGGCGATGGCCATCTCCGAGATGGGGGCGTCCCGCACGCGGTCCTCGCCGAACTCCCGCTGGAGGCCCGTTGTAGCGCCGTAGACACCACCGTAGACGCCGATGTCCTGGCCCCATAGGATGACGGACTCGTCGCGCTGCATCTCCTCCCGGAGGGCCGTGCGAATGGCTTGCGCGAAGACCACCTCTCGCCCGCGATCAGTCACCGCAGGTCACCTCCGACTCGGCCCACAGGCCCTGGGTCAAGGTCGCGGGGTCGGGCCAGGGCGCCTCCAAGGCGCGCTCGAAGGCCGACTCCACTTCCTGCTTGATGTCGATTCGGATGTCCACTGCCTGCTCGGGGTCGACGTGGCAGTCCTCGAGGAACTCGCGCTCCACGAAGTGGATGGGGTCCTTCTCGCGGAAGACCTCGATGGCTTCGTCCTTGGGCCGGTACCGCTCGCTGTCCGAGGTGTGGTGGCCCACGAAGCGGTAGGTGTCGAAGACGAGGAGGGCGGGCCGGCTCGTGCGCCGGGTCCTGCCGAAGGTCGCCGAGCAGAAGTCGTAGACCTCCAGGACGTTCATGCCATCCAGGCGGTAGCTCTCCATGCCGTATCCCACGGCGCGGTCCTGGAGCTCGTGGTCGGACATGGAGATGTCCTCGGCCACGGAGATGGCGTACTTGTTGTTCTCGCAGACGAAGACGACGGGCAGATCCCAGAGGGCGGCCATGTTGAAGGCCTCGTGGCATGCCCCGGTGTTCATGGCGCCCTCGCCGAAGAAGCAGACGACGATGCCCTTGCGGCCCTGCATCTTGAGGGCCAGCGCGGCCCCCGTGGCCATGGGGATGTTGGAGCCGACGACCGGGTTGGCGCCCAGTATCCCAAGGCTGGCGTCGGCGAGGTGCATGCTGCCGCCCCTGCCGCGGCACACGCCCGTGGTCCGGCCCATGATCTCCGCGAAGGCCCCCTCCAGGTCCATGCCCCGGGCAAGAGTGTGGCCGTGGTTGCGATGGGTGGTGAAGAGGTAGTCCTCCTCCTCCATCGCGTGAACCGCGCCCACCGACACGGCCTCCTGGCCGATGCACAGGTGCGATGAGCCACGGAAGAGCCGGTTCGGGAGCATGTGGTTGAGGATCTTCTCCTCGAAGTACCGGATACGCAACATGTCCCTGTAGAAGTGGATGAGCTGCTCAATCCGCTCCGGACGCATGGCGCGCTCCTCTCGGAACGCCCCCCTGGGGGCGCCGGGAATCGGGCTCTCGCGGCCCACAGCGCGTGGCCCCAAGCCCATGAGAGGGTACCGGATACAGTGCGGAATGGGAAGGGTTCGGGAGGAGCGTCGCGAAGGGTTGAAATGATGCTCGGCAGGTTGTGCCCCAACACGCTACCACGCGCCCGCTCGGCCGACGAGTCAGGCGCTTCGTCTTTTCAGGGGGGCTCGCAGTGACCTCCCGCGCGCCGCTGTATCGGGGGGATGATCGGTGAGCCGACTGGTTCTGCACGAGCCTCTGTCCGCGGGCATGGATCGGACCATCGTCATCGAGGATGGGGTCATCGCGAGCATCGGCCGCCACGCGCCCCAGCCGGGCGACCGCGTGGTGGACTGCACCGGTAAGTGGATCACCCCCGCCCTGCTGGATCTCCACGTCCATCTCCGCGAGCCGGGGCAGGAGCACAAGGAGGACATCGAGACAGGCTGCCGGGACGCTATCGCGGGCGGCGTCGGCGCCCTCTGCTGCATGCCGAACACGGAGCCCCTGGCCTTCGAGCCCGCCACCATCGATCACATCATCCGCCGCGCCACGGAGGTGGGCCGGGGCGTGAAGGTCATGCCCGTGGCGGCGGCGGTAAAGGGCAGGGGGAGCAGCCAGCTCTCCGACTACCGGGCCCTACGCGACGCCGGCGCGGCGATGATCTCCGACGACGGCTTCACCATTAGCGACGAGGGGCTCCTGCGGGAGTGCCTCGCTCAGTGCGCCGAGGTCGGGATCACCTTCGCGGGCCACTTCGAGCTGCCGGGTCCCGACGGGCTGCCCAATGAGCCCATCGCCGTGGAGCGGGCCTGCCGCTTGGCGGCGGCGACGGGCGCTCGCGTCCACATCTCCCATGTGAGCACGGCGGAGGGCGCGGGGATCATCCTCGATGCGCGGGAGGACGGGGCGCCCATCACCTGGGAGATCTGCCCCCATCACCTGCTGCTGACCGAAGACGACATCGAGCGGCTGGGCGCCCAAGGCAAGGTCGCGCCCAGGCTGAAGACGCGCCGGGACACGGAGGCCCTGCTCCAACACGCCATCGACGGCGAGGTCGATGCTCTGGTGAGCGACCACGCGCCCCACACCGACTCCGAGAAGTCGAGGCCCTTCGACCAAGCCCCGCCCGGGATGCTCGGGATGGGCTGCATGATGAGCGTCTCCCACAAGGCCCTCTGGGACAAGGCCGCGGACCCCGACGCGTGGCTGCGGGCGGTGGAACTGTGGACCGATGGCCCGTGGTCCGTCCTGGGCGCGGAGGGGCCGAAGATCGAGGTGGGGGCGGAGGCGCGGTTGGCGCTCTTCGAGTTCGGCGAGACCACGGTTCGGCCTGAGTGGATCCACTCGCGCTCCTCCAACTGCCCCTACCTGGGCGTGCCGGTGCTGCTCAAGCCGTGGATGACAGTACTGGGGCGAAGAGCCTGGAGGAGGGACAGCCTCGGACGGCTCGCGCCGCTGGAGGGAACGGGTGATCGGCCTTGAGCGAAGCCTATGCCCATGTGTTGACCAGGTTCGGCGAGGCCCTGCACGATCGGCGCTACCCACTGCCGGATCCCGGCCCCGGGGAGGTGCTCCTGCGCCTCGAGGTCTCCGGCGTGTGCGGCTCCGATGTGCATCAGTGGCAAGGGTTGGACCCGCGGGTGCCGCTGCCGCTCATCCCCGGCCATGAGGGCGTCGGCCGGGTGGTCGCGACGGGTGGAGAGGCGCGTGACGTCCAGGGCGCCAAGCTCGCCGAGGGCGACCGCATCGCCTTCAACCGAGGGGTGAGTTGCATGGCGTGCCGCACGTGCGTCGTGCTCCGTCAGCCCGCCCTCTGCCCTCACCGCTGGGTCTATGGGATCACCCGCTCGTGCCAGGACCCACCGCACCTGGTGGGATGCTACTCCAGCCATGTGCTCCTCGCCCGCAACGTACAGACCCTCTGCCTGGATGATGACCTCTCGCCCGTGGTCGCCGTCACTGCCGGGTGCTCGGGTGCGACGGCCGCCCATTGCTTCGAGGAGGTGCGGCCGGGCTTCGGCTCGCGGGTGGTCATCCAGGGCCCGGGGCCGATCGGGGCCTACTGCGCCGCTTTCGCGAAGGCCTCGGGCGCTGAGACGATCATCGTGGTGGGCGGCACGGCGAGCCGGCTGCGGCTGTGTGAGGAGCTGGGAGCGACCCACACCATCAATCGCCGCGAGACGACGGTGGCGGAGCGGCTGGAAGAGATCCTGGAGCTTACCGGGGGCGAGGGCGCCGACGCGGTCTACGAGGCCGCCGGCGACCAGGCCGCCATCGCCGAGGGCTTGAAGTGGCTTCGGACCGGGGGCGCCTACGTGTCCTGCGGCGTGGCGGAACCGCGAGGGGGGCTGGAGATCGACTTCTTCCACGACATCGCGCGGCGAAACGTTCGGCTGCAGGGCATCTGGGTGAGCGATATGCGCCATCTCCTGGAAGCCGTGCGGCTCGTGGAGGGCCAGCCCGAGACGTTCGAGCGCTTGGTGGACGGCCGCTTCCGGTTCGAGGAGGCGAACGAGGCCTTGGAGGCCGTCGCGGCGCGCGAAGTCAGCAAGGCCGTGTTGATCCACGACGGTCCATCGCGAGGCGCTCATTGAAGGGGTGATTGGCGCCGGAGGATGGAGCGGTGTTCTAGGGTGAGCGCTTCGGGGCGTGGGGAGTCGGACGGGCGAGGTCGTGACGATGAGCCTGCCTGGCCAGCGCGCAGCCGGCGCGCGACCCTCGGCTACCTGCGGCCCGGCTTGCCGCTGCCGCTCTTCTCCCCGGTCCCACCCCGGGGCGGCTTCGTCATGGGCGGCGCGAGAGGCATCCCGCCCAGCGATGGCGCCCCCTGGTCGCCCCAGACATCCTTCGCGTCATCGAAGGCCTGGTTCATGCGGCGCCACTTACGCACGGTGATGACGACCAGAGTGAGGGCGACGAGGCTCAGAGCGCCCCACTGGTACCAGGGCTCCCGATAGCCGAAGATCCACGGCCAGAGGGTCGCGACGGACCCGATGACGATGGCCTGCTCGACCAGCTCCACGCGCTCCATGCTCGCCTCCACGGAATCTATGATAACCCGCAAGCGAGGCATCGGGCCAGATCCGCAGGAACTGGGCGCCTTCGGTATAATGTGAGAACACACTGCAGCCCCGCGCGGGCAGCCCGAAGGGAGGCCGCTGGTTTGAGCTACGCGGTGGGTATTGATCTCGGAGCAACGAACCTCCGAGCCGGCATCGTGACCGAGGATGGCCGCATCGTCTACAGTGAGAAGCGGCCCACCGAGGGCAAGCGCGGCAGCGAGCACGTTGTCGCCAACATCGTCGCGCTCATCCAACACTGTATCGAGCACGGGCCCGTGCAGGCGAGCGAAGTGGCCGGGGTGGGAATCGGCAGTCCGGGCATCATAGACGCGAAGAACGGCGTGGTTCTCTCGGCGAGCTCCAACATCGTGGGCTGGTGGGGCACGCGCATCAAGGAGAACCTCGAAGCCGCGCTTGGCCTTGCCACTTTCGTGGATAACGACGTGAACGTCATCTCCATGGGGGAGCACGCCTTCGGCGCCGCTCGGGGCTATAACGACTTCGTCTGCATGGCGCTGGGCTCCGGCGTCGGCGGATGTGTGTTCCTGGATGGGGCGATCCGGCGCGGCTCTAGGGGCGCAGCGGGCGAGCTGGGCCATCTGACGGTTGACGTGAACGGGCGGCTCTGCAACTGCGGCCGTGTGGGCTGCTTGGAGATGTACGTGTCCGCCTGGGCTATCGCCGAACGCGCGCGGATGCGCATCGCGGCGGGCTTCGAGTCCCTCATTTCGGAACTGGCCGAGGGGGACCTGGAGCGGATCGAGTCGAGGCACGTCTTCGAGGCCGCGGAGAAGGGCGACTCGTTGGGCACGGTGATCGTGGGCGAGGTCGGTCGCATGCTGGCGGCGGCCCTGGCGGATCTCGCCAATCTCGTCGATCCCGCGTTGTTCGTCATCGCGGGCGGGGTGGCACAGGCGGGCGAGCCCTTGCGTGCGCGTATCGAGGAGGAGCTCCGCGTCGCGGCAACAGTCGGCTCGGAGCCCCCGCCACCGGTGGTCCTCGGCCAACTCGGAGACGAGGCGGGGATGCTGGGGGGCGCCAGTCTCGCCTTCAGCGGCACCACCTACTGACGAAACGTACGTGTCCCCGGAACGCCCAATGGGTGGTGCTCGAGAGTGGCGCTCGATAGCCCCTTCGTGACAGGCGCCGGGTCGTTCCGCCAGCCCTCCAGGGAGCGGCGCGCCCCGCGACTCGCGCGAAGGAGCTTCCGAGTAGCGCTCGAGACACCCCGCATGGAAGGGAGCGGCCCAGCATGGCTCGCAGCTTGGCACTTGCTTGCCTGATTCTGGCGCTGGGGGTGAGCGGCGCTTCGGCCTTGCCGCCCGTCTTCGTGGCTGGTGACCTGGACTCGGCGCTCGGCCTCGCCAAGGAGCAGGGCAAGATCACCCTCGTCTACCTCTTCAAGGAGTACGAGTCCCAGGTCTCGGGCGCCCAGCGCGTGGAGGATGTCCAGTACCGGACCGAGCGCTCCCCCCTGAGCGACCGCCTCGAGGCGACGATGTTCACGAACCCCGTGGTTCTGGAGACCTTCGAGCAGATGGTGTGCGTCGGAGTGAGCGTCCGGGACGACCTTTCCGTGTTCAACCGGCTCGGGCTCAAGGCGGTCTACCCCACCTTCGCGTGGGTGGACACGGACGAAACGGTCCTGGCTACCTTGGGCGCGTGCTTCGAGCCGGCGGTGTACGCGCTGGTAACGGCCCAGGCCCACGAGATCAAGAGCCTCCGTGCCCGCACCGATCTCAACGACGCCCAGCGCGAGCGTCTCGGCACCCTGTTCTACGACGTGGGCCGTTACGACCGAGCGGCGGAGGCCCTCGCGCCGCTGGTCCGCCAAGGCATCGAGGCACCCCACGTGTGGTATCTCTACGCCTTCGCCCTGCGAGCGACGGGCGAACTGAACGACTCAGCCGCAGTACTGGCTCAGGTCTTCGATGGCTGCACGGCACGGAACCCGACTCGCGCGGAGGCCGAGGCGATCCGGTTCGGACCTGCCACGGAGTATGACCCGGTGGTCCTCGAGCGCGACGGCGAGTTCCTGGCCATCCTCTACAACCTGGGCACGTCGCCGCTGCTCATCCCCACGCTGGACGCGCTGCGGGGCGCTGTGGCGGCGGAACCGGCCGACACGGCGGAGGCTCTGGCGGCCGCCAAGGCCTTCTACCAGGGAGAGAACTGGCCGCGCGCCGCCGCCCTCTACGCGCGCGCGAGCGAGGGGCCGCTCCGTGGCCGCGATCGCGAGGAAGCGGTCGCTCGGGCTGGCATCGCGGCCCTCTTCGCAGGAGAGGCGGAGACGGCGCGTCGGGCCTTCGAGCGATACCTGGAGGAGGATCTGGACGGGCGGCACCGTCCCGAAGTGCTCTTCTACGCGGGCTCGCTCTACTTGGGCACGTCCATCGTGCGCAAGCCGGCGGGAGGCTACGAGGTCACCGAGCAGGCGGGCTACCAGCGCGCGGCGGATCTGCTGGTGACCTTGGTGGCGGAGTACCCGGACGATGAGTTCGTGACCCACGCCAAGCACCTGCTGATCGAGTACTTCGACCGCAAGGTACAGGAGCGGCTCGGTCCAAGGGCCGCCGACGAGCGGCCAGATACGGGCAAGGGCGCGGATACGTACCGCCCGGGGCGGTGACTAGGACTCGGAGGGCGTCTCCTGCGCGGGGACGCCATCCAGGGCGGAGCCGGCTCGCCGCAGAGCGTCCCGGTAGCCATCGCGGTAGCCGGTCATGTAGGCTTCCTTGACCGCGGCGACGATGGTATCGGAGGCGACGCGGCTCACGCCGGAGGAGATGTCACCAACGGCTTTGAGTACCGTCTTAGCCACCTCGTGGAAACCCGATGGCTCGGGCAGGGTTAGGCTGGTCTGATCGGGCATGGGTCACCTCTTGCAGGGTCGAACCGTGCATTGCGAATGTAGCATAGCCGCGTAGGTGGTGTCGAGTGGCGACCCCCTTCAATTCCAGGGTTGATCGACGACAGCGAGACTGGCACCGCTTGGCCGCGCTCCTGGATATAGTTGACCAGGGCGGCCTGAAAGCCCTGTCGGGCGCGGAGTTGGCGGAACTCAGCCGGCTGCACCGACGGGTGTCGAGCCACCTCGCCCAGGCTCAGGGCGGCGCGTCCGACCCGGATATCGTCGCCTACCTGAATGGCCTCGTGGTCCGCTCTCACAACGCGGTCTACCGCGTCCCCACCGGCGTGCAGTGGCGTCGAGTGGGCGCCTTCCTCACTGACACGTATCCGCGCACGGTGCGCAAGCTCTGGCCGTACGTCCTCGTCGCCTCCCTCGTCTTCTTCGGCAGCGGGCTGTTCGCGTTCATCCTGAGCTACAGCGACCCTACGCTGGCGCGTCTATTCGTTCCGGCGCAGTTCGCCGGCGCCATCGGCCCGGGCGGTATGCCCGACTATCAGGGCAACCAACTGCCGACGGGGATCATGGCTCCGCTATCGGCCTTCATCATGCAGAACAACATCAAGGTGGGCTTCACCGCCTTCGCGGGGGGCGTCCTGGCGGGGGTCTATACCCTCTACGCCCTGCTCCAGAACGGCCTGATGGTGGGCGGACTGAGCGGAGGGATGCACCACTACGGGAATGTCCTACCGTACTATTCGCTCATCGTGCCCCACGGCGTCGTGGAGCTGTGGGCGATCGTTCTCGCGGGAGCCTCGGGCCTGCGGCTGGGCTGGGCGATCATCGCCCCTGGGCGGTTCACGCGCTGGGAAGCTCTCAAGCGGGCGGCGCCCGAGGCCGCGACAGTGATGCTCGGTACCGTACTCCTCTTCGTGGTAGCGGCGCTCATCGAGGGCTTCGTGACCCCCGCGCCACTCCCGGCATGGCCTAAGGTCTGGGTCGGGATCATCTCCGGGATCCTCATGCTGGCCTACCAGTACGGGCCACTGGCGCGCGGACCCGTTCCCGAGGAGGCCTGGCGGCCCTCGGCGGGCAATACTGACCCCTAGGGCCCCATTCGGTCGGGCCGATCCACGAGAGGACCCATGCCATGGCAACCAACCCGCTGGCCGCGCTAGCCGCCACCCATCCCGAGCTCGAGGTCTGGTTCGACTCCTCGCCGCTGATCCTTGACGCGTGGAAGTCCGAGGTCATCGCCGCCCACGAGGGGCGGACCGACGCTGACCGCTGCAGCGAGCGGCTCGAGGGGGTGGAGGAGGTACTGGTGGGCTGCACGACCAACCCGCCCTTGACCGCCCAGGCGGTGGAGTACGACCCGAGCCGATGGGCGGCCAGGTTGCGGGAGATGACGGGCGGCCAGGCCTCCGATCCAGCCGAGGCCATGTGGAAGCTCTACGAGAGCGTGGTGAGGGAGGGCGCCGAGCGCTTCAGAGGGATCTACGAGAACTCGGGGAAGGCCCTGGGCTACCTGTCCGGCCAAGTCGATCCGCGTGAGCTCAAGAGCACGGCGGCGATGGTCTCCATGGGCATCGGCCTCCATGCCATGAGCCCGAACGTGATGATCAAGATGCCTGGCGTCAAGGAGGGCATCCATGGCATCACCCTCCTCACGGCTCTCGGCATCCCCACCAACGCGACCCTCGTCTTCACCATCAGCCAGATCGTCGCCGTGGCGGAGGCGGTCAAGACGGGCTTGGCCCTCGCGCGACAGGCGGGGGTGGACCTCTCAGGATGGCGCTCCGTCTGCACGATGATGCTGGGGCGGTTCGAGGACCATCCGGCCTTCGATGAGTCCGCGCGGTCCGTCGGGGTCGAGCTGACCGATGAGCTCCGCCGCTGGTCCGGCCCCGCGATCTTCAACAAGGCCGTCGCCCTCTACGCCGAGCGGGGTTACGAGAGCAAGATGCTCGCCGCCTCGATGCGCGTGGGACCCGTGGTAGACGGTCGGGTCAGGATCTGGCACCTGGAGAAGATCTGCGCCCAGCCCGTGGTGCTGACCATCTTCCCGAACATCATCGAATCCTGGCTGGAGGAGTACGACGGGGAGGAGTTGCCCACGCAGCCTGCAGCCGTGCCGAAGGAGGTCCTGGATACCCTGCTCCGAGTCCCCTACTTCCGCGCGGGCTATGAGGAGGGGGAGGACCCCGAGACCTTCCGAGATCACCCGGCGGTCGTCGCCACGGCGGAGAGCTTCGCTGAGTCCACCAATGGCCTGGAGGCTTGGGTGAAGCAGCAGCTCGCGTGAAGGGGGTGCACCCAGTGCGGTTCCTGCTAGGGGCGCTGCTCGGCCTCGTCCTCGGCGCCCTCGCCACGCTGCCGCTTCTGCCTCGCCATCCGTGCCCCGATCCGCTGTCAGCGGACACCCTCTGCCTGCAGCACCCGGTGGACGTGGAGGATGTGGCGGTCCAGGAGCGGCTGAGTCGGGAGCTCGCCTCCTTGGCCGAGCGCGGGATCGGGGCGAGTCGCGAGGAGCTCCTCGCTGGCGCGTCGGGCCACGTGACGGTCGAGCGCCTTCCAGCGCCGACGGACGAGTCCCTGGACCTGCCGGAGCTCTACGCCCGATGCGCTCCGAGCGTCTACCTCTTGGGCGGACGGTACCTCTGCCCCAACTGCGAGCGGTGGCATGTGCGCATCGCGACTGCCTTCGCCGTCACCGACGACGGCCTGCTCGTGACGAACCACCACGTCCTCGAGACGGACTATGAGCTCCTGGGCGCGTCATCGCTGGATGGCCGGGTGTATTCCGTGGTTGGGGCCGAGGGCGGCGACCCCGAGGCGGACCTGGCGGTGGTTCGTATCGAGGCAGCCACAGAGCCCCTCCCCCTCAAGTCCGGCTCGCCCGTGGGCGCCCCGGTCGCGGTCATCAGCCACCCCAGGCAGCGGGCGTACACGCTCACCGAGGGCATCCTCTCCCGCCGCTACGCACGGGCCCGGGATGGACGGCCCGCCCTGTCCATCACCGCCGAGTACGCCGTAGGCTCCAGCGGCGCCCCCGTGCTCGATAAGACCGGGGCGGTGGTGGGCGTCGCGGCCGTTACACAGGCGCTCTACGCCGATGAGGAGGAGCGTCGGCTGCAGATGGTGGTCAAGGAGTGCGTGCCCGTGGAGGCGCTGATCGCCCTGCTGGACGCTACTCAGGGGCCGCCATAGAGGGGGGCGGACCGAACGGTATGACGCCCTGCATGGGCGCCGCCGGTCCGTGATCTGGCCCGTGGCCGTTGCCATGGTCCGACCAGGGCACGTAGTCCATGGGCATGGTGTCGTTGATGGCGGAGTCGGGCAGCATACCCCCGGCGTAGTCGCTCACAAGCCGACCGCGGATGGCCTTGCGCGCCTCGCGCAGCACCGTGGCCGCCGCGATGGCGGCTTCGTAGCGGGTCGGCAGCGGTTCGGGCCAAGCGTCGAGCAGCTCCACCTCAGCCGGCGTGATGCGCGCCAGGTAGCTCCACTCCAGCGCCGCCCAGTGGCCCGCGGGCAGGGGCACACCGCCGCGAGCGGGGTACTCCTCATGCCAGAACCGCGCCAGATACCGGTCCATCGACCAGTCGGCTCGGATGACGGCCACGTTGTTCAGCGCCGCGCTAAGCCGGGCGGCGAGGGCGATGGCCTCAAGTTCGCTGATGCGCTCGTCGCCGTGGAAGAGCCCGTCATTGGAGCCTCTGATCACGTCGGCGCGCCAGAGGGTGGCGACGGCCCAGGACGCCGGGTGCTCCCTGGGCACATCGGGCAAGGGCTCGGCCTGGGCGAGCGCCGAGGGCGCCAGTGCCACGATGGCGAAGGATCCGATCAGCCAGCGGTTCATGGGCGCGCCCTCCTTGGGTGTCAGCCGAGCACTGCGCCACGGCCATTATACTGGCTACTGAGGTGTCTTCTCGATCCAGTGCAGGGCCGTCAGCGGAAGGCACGCCTCGGCCAGCGCCTCATCACCCGCATCCTCGGGGACGGTGATGAGCGCCTTGAGCGGGGGCTCGGACTGGACCGTCACCCGTAGGCTCCGCAGGCCCGACTCCGTCACTTCGGTGACCTCGGCTGTAGCGGGGAAAGCGCCGGGTTCGGGCGCGAGGTTCACCTCGAACTGGCGCACGATCGTCGCCGCGGGCGCGAGAGCGGGCAGCCCGGCCTCCGCGTCAGCCATCACCAGGGTGGTCGACGCGCGAGAGCCCTCGGGACCGCGGAAAGCGTACCCCGTGGGCAGGCGCTCGGCGGACCACTCGATACCATGCTCGGTGCGGAAGGCGACAGGCTCGTCCGTCTGGAAGAGGATGCTGGGTCCGGAGAACCCCGGCAGGGCCTTCGTGTCGCCTGGCCCGCCCGGCCCGTCCTCCTGGAACCGCGCCTCCACCCAGACGTCGAAGGGGGCGAGGCTCCGTGCGGACCCGTCGGCCATTACGGCATGGTTTCGGTCCCCGTGGCGGGGAGGCGAGGGGAACTCCGGCCGGGTATCGCGGGCGTTCCACGTCCCCTTCGGCGAGTCGTACGCCATGGGGACGTCGGCCGGGGTCGCCAGGGCCGCGAGGGAGCCTTGGGAGAGGGCGGCGTAGTAGGCGTACCCCGTCTCCGCGCCCTCGGGCGCGGCGGGACAGAGGAACACCCGGGGGTCTCCCGTGTCCTCTAGGAGGAGATCCTCCCAGGTCGCCGCGGGAGGAAGGCGGTCATCGTGATCCAGGGAGTAAGCGCGAAGCGCTCCCCCGATGACCCGCAGATTGTCGAGGCATACCTCGCGGTGTGCGACGGTCTTCTGACCAGCGTAGGAGCCGTAGAGTCGGATGGCCGCAAGGATCAGGAGCGGTGCGGTGATGACAAGCCCAACCAGTGAGCCAACGCGAAACCACGACCTGGAGCGGCTGCCTATCGCCAAACGAATCGCCCCTGCTTCCCAAGCATCCATACGTTCGGGCGGCGGTTGCCCTTCAGTGCGCCGTCCGAGGAAGGTGAGTGGCCGATGAGTCGCGCATGGCTGTTCCCCATCATACTCGGAACGCTCGTCGCCGGGGCAACCGGGCAGGAGGCCCAGCGGTTTGCGGTGTGTGCGGGGGTGAACGAGTACCGCGACTTCAACATCCCGGGCCGGACCGAGGGCGAGACCTACGCCTTCCTCGTCGCGGAACGGTTCGCGAACCCCGAGATCGGCGCGGTCCCCATGGATCGCGTCGGCGCCCTCGCCGGCGGACAGGCCAGCCTGTCGAACCTCGTTGGCGCCCTGGAGTTCTGCCAGTCGGCGGCCGCTGAGGATGAGGTTTTCATCTACCTTTGCCTCACCCTGGTGGCCTCCGTGGGGGAGGATGGGCAGCTTGAGCTGTACCTCTGCCCGTACAACGCGGACCTCGCGGACCTGCCGAACACGGCCATCACCCTCCGGCAGCTTGCCGATTACGTGGCCGCGATACCCGCCACCAAGAAGCTGGTCATGCTCGACGCCTCGCCGTGGGATGCCTTCAGGGCCGAGGGGACGCCCGAGGACCTGGCCGTGCCGGGCGATGTGCTCGAACCCCTGGCGGCGAGCAGCCTCGTCCTATCCGCCGTCTCGCCGGGGCAGAAGCTCAATGAGGCTGGCCTCGCTCGGCCCCTTCTCGGGTTCTGCCTCACGAACTGCGTCACGGGCTTCGCGGATACGGATCCGCCCGATGCGACCGTGACGGTCAAGGAACTAGTTGGCTTCACCAAATCGACGGCCGAGCGGGTCTACCAAGGGAGCGGGGGCGAGGCGCAGACCCCAACGCTCCTCGGCGGCGAACCCAGTGACGCGATGGTCATGAAGAGCATGCCGCCCGAACCTCGGTGCCCGGCGGGGATGCGGCTGGTCGAGGGCCGTGTCTGCATCGACGTCTTCGAGGCCCCGAACCTTCCCGGGGCCAAACCCATGGCTGACATCAATCAGTTCGGCGCCTCCGGCTGGTGCCGCCAGAAAGACAAGCGGCTTTGTGAGCCCGACGAGTGGGAGGCTGGGTGCCGCGGGCCCGATGGCCTGCAGTTCTCCTACGGCAACAGGCCGGTGCTGGGCGCCTGCAACATCGGCGTCATGATGGGCGAGGACGCCCATGCCGAGCGCCTGGGTTCCCGCCCCTACTGCGTGAGCGGCTATGGGCTCTACGACATGATCGGCAACGTGGCCGAGTGGATCGGCAGCAACTGGGGGTCCGAGGAGACGACCGTCGATCACCGGGGCGCCTCCTTCCGCGACCAAAGGCTCGACCGCTTCGACTGCACCACAGGAGGACCGAAGCACCCGGTCCTGAACGCTGATCATGTTGGGTTCCGCTGCTGCGCGGATCCCCGATAAACCCGACGCCGTCGGGGCCAAAGGACCACCCGCATGAGTCGTACCCGCGCGGCGCTGCCACCTGCGCTCTGCTTGCTCCTGCTAACCCTCTCAGTGCGCTCCACTGCTGAGGTCAAGGACATCACCATCGTGTACACGGGCGAGACGCACTCCCTGGTCACGCCGTGCGAGTGTGTGGTGAGCAAGGACGGAGGCATCGCCCGCCGCGCGCATGCGCTGGACCGGGTGAGGCGCGACGGGTTCACTCCCACCCTCGTGTTGGACGCGGGAGGCCAGTTCGGCGGAACCGCCTACGACGAGTACACGGAGGGGCCCGTCGTCGACCGAGAGCGGACCGAGGTCCATCTAGCGGCCTGCGCCGACATGGGGTACGCAGCCTACGCCGTGGGCGATGAGGAGCTTCAGTGGGGGCCCGAGTTCCTGCGCCGGGCCGCTGAGATCGGCGCTGCGCCCTTCCTTTCCGCCAACATGGGAGAGGAACCGGCGGCCGCCTCCGGGGTGGAGCGGTACCTCATCACCGAGGTCGGTGGCGTCAGCATCGGCGTCACCGCGGCCACGCCCCAGGACCTCTACGCCCTCGGCGATCCGCGCCAGGGCCTGTGGGCCCAGGTGGGTGACCCGATAGAGGGCGTGTCACGGGTTGTACAGGAGATGAGAGACCAGGTCGACCTCGTCGTCGTGCTCTCCCATCTGGGCAGTGACCGGACCCGACTCCTCGCAGAGTCCGTGCCGGGCGTGGACATCTTCATCAACGCTCACTACCGCCGCCCAGGGGGACTGATCGATAGGGTGGGCGACGCTCTCATCGGGGAGTTCAACCTCGAGGCGCGAGCGCTATCGCAGCTCGATCTGCAGGTCGATGGCAGAGCGATGGCCGAGTACCGCCTCCGCGAGATTCCCCTCGACCCGAGCGTGCCCGATGACCCCGCTCAGGCCCAGCGGGTCGAGGAGTGGCTGCAGCGCAAGGACACCATCGACGCGCCGCGCCTCGTGCTCGACTACTACACGGCGTGGGGCTGCGGCTACTGCGTCGAGATGGAGCCCCAACTGCGCGAGGCGCTGCGGCTCTTCGGCGAGGGGCGCGTGGAGCTCCGGCGCTGGCATGTGGTTCACTTCGACGCCGAAGCGGGTCAGTTCTACTCCACCTTCGGTCCCCCGGCGATCGTCGAGGCGAGGCGCGAACTCGCCATTCAGGTCCTCTACGGCCGGGATGCTGTCGCGCGCTACGCCTCCCTCCGTGCCCTCCAGCCGTCCGTCGAGGCGGACACCGTGCTGCAGGCCCAGGGGCTCGATCCCGGAGCGGTCATGGAACTCGCGGGCTCCGACGAGGTGGCCACCATGCTCCTGGCCCATGCGGATCGCGCGCGGCGGTTCATGATCCCCGGAACGCCGACCCTCTACCTCAACAACGTCGAGTACGAGAGCGCCAACGCAACTCCCGCGCTCCTGCGAACCCTCTGTTGGACCCTACCCGAGGCCCTCCGCGGCGAGGCCTGCGCGGGGGTGCCCGAGTGCGCCTCCCACAGCGACTGCCGCCGGCCAGGGCAGCTCGGCTACTGCCGCGACGCCGGCACGGGTGACGCGCGCTGCGAGTTCACCGACCCGACGCCGCTGGAGCTGATCGTCGTGGGCTCCGAGGACGCCTCGCTCACCAGCCATCGCGCCTTGGTCAGCGACCTTGGAGGCCTGCTCCCCGGCCTCCAGCCGCGGGAGGTCACGTATGCGAGCGAGGAGGGCCAGGCCCTCGCCGAGCTGGGCGGCGTCCAGTGGCTGCCGGCCTTCTTCCTGCCTGCGGAGCAGCTCGAGCAGAGACCCAACCTGGACCAGATCGTCAGTGGCCTCGTGAAGACCGGGACCCACTACATGGTCCGGCCCGAGAACACCGTGTCCGGCCTCATGGTCGGTCGCGAGCGGCAACCCGACCGCCTGGATATCTACTACCGCTGCTCCGACGCAGCCGCTCAGGAGTCGGTCGCGACGGTGCTCGAGCTGCTCGAGCGCGCGGGTGAGGGGGCCGCCTACTCCCTGGAGCTTCACCCGGCCCTGGCGATCACGGCCGAGGGGAACCTGGCGGCCCAGGGCGGGGTTGCCGAGATTGAGGAGGCGGCCCGCCAAGCCGTGATCTGGCGCGATCACCGTCAGGCCATGGCGACCTACCTCAGGAGCCGCATCGAGGCTGGGAACAGCAGCTACTGGGATGTGCCCCTCCGCCGCGCGGGCCTGGAGCCCGATGAGATCCGCGAGAGGGCCACGAGCGATAGGGCGCTGATGGACGCCCTCTACGCCGACGCCCAGGTTCAGGCTGAGCTTGGGGTGTACGGCGAGTGTCTGCTCCTCTACGAGAACCGCGAGGTCGCGGATATCGCCGGCCAGGATGCGGCCCTCGCCGTCGCCGACCGCATCGGCTTGGCCCCCACCTCGCTGACGATCCTCTATACCGGCAGCACGAACGGCCAGCTCGAGGCCTGCCGCTGCCCAGGCAACCCTTACGGTGGGTTGAGCCGGCAAGCGGGCGCCCTCGCCGAGCTGCGCGACATGTATCCCGCCTCCATCCTTGTGGATAGCGGCGACGTGTTCTCCGAGACTCCTGAGTGGACCAAGTTCGAGTACCTGCAGAGGGCTTACGCGGCGATGGAGTATGACGCGATCGCCATCGGCGACCAGGATTTCACCTACAGCGTCGACGTGCTAGCGGCCTTGATCCAGGGCTCGCCTTTGCCCTATGTGGCCGCCAACGTGGCCGTGGGCTCCGCTGAGCCGCGCTCGAAGCTCATTGAGCGGCGCGGCGTTCGCGTCGGTGTCGTCGCCGTTACGTCGCCCCGCGTCTTCGCCTTCGGGGATACGGCGGCGCCTAAGGGGGCCGAGATCACCGATGCCACCGAGGCGGCCCGCCGAGAGATCGCGTCCCTGAAGCCATCGGCTTCAGTCATCGTGGTGCTCTTCCACGGGATGCTGGAGGACGCGCGACGCCTCGCGGAGGATGTGCCGGGCATCGATGTGATCGTGTGCGGCCATGAGGGGATGTCGCTGCAGGTGCCTGACAGGGTGGGGGACACCCACATCGTGGCCCCGGGGCGTAACGGCGAGTGGGTGGGGCGGATCACCCTGCGGCTCGATGGCGAGGGGCGACCCATCGCGGCCGAGCCCCATCTCATCCCCATGGACGAGCAGATCCTCGAGAGCCCCGAGGTTGCCGGCCTCATCGCCGAGTACCAGGAGCGAGTTCAAGCCGGGCAGCGAGACCTCATCCTCGCGGCCGCGACGGACGAGTCCGCGCAGCCAGAGACCTGCGGGGCATGCCATGCCGAGCAGCTCGAACAGTGGCAGGCGACTTCCCATGCCCGGGCGGCCCAGACCCTGCGAGACCTCGACCGCGAGTTCGACCCCGACTGCTGGAACTGCCACTCCGCTGCGCCCCTGGTTCCCGACGCGGCTCGGCTGCCGGACGTGACCTGTGTCGCCTGCCACCGGGTCGGGCCGCCCACGGAGACGGGGCACGAGATCCTCGAACCGCTCACGGTGGAGACATGCCTCACCTGCCACACCGAGGGGAAGAGCCCGCACTTCGACGAGGCGCGCTACTGGCCCGCGGTGGAGCACTGACGCGAGGCGCATATGGGGTTCCAAGGGGCAACCCTATAGCACATACTCCCTGATGAACCACGCGAGGCCGTCCTCGTCGTTGCTGGGGGCGACGACGTCGGCGGCGGCGAGCACGGGCGGGTCGGCGTTGCCCATGGCGCAGCCCAGGCCCGCCCATTCGATCATGGGCTGGTCGTTCAGGGCGTCGCCCACGGCGGCGGTCCGCTCCCGAGGCACTCCTAGCGAGGCCACCGCCTCCGCCACGCCCGTGGCCTTATCCACGGCCTTGTTCATGAACTCGAGGTACTCGGGCGTGGTGATGGTGACATAGAGCCGATCCCCGAACTCCCTTTGGAACTCGGGGCAGATCCCCTTGATGCGCTCGGGGTCGTCGATGATGAGGATCTTGGTGGGCGTTCGCCCGTCGAACTGCCGGAGTGGCCCAACGGGCACCTGCTGCGAGCCGGTCCGGTATGAGTAGAGATTGCCCCACTGCTCGATGTGATCCACGTAGAGCACATCATCGAGGTAGTAGTTGATGTGCATCCCCAGATCGGTGAAGCGACGCACCAGCTCCTGGGCCAGGTCGGCGGGGACGGGCTCGTGGAACAGGACCTCCCCCGTCTCAGCGGAGCAGACCCGGCCCCCGTTGTAGCCCACGCAGGGCCCGGGCCGGATCCCCATCTGCTCCCCGACAACGGTCACCGAGGGTAGCATGCGGCCAGAGGCGAGGACGATGCGCACCCCTGCGGCGTCTGCCTCGCGGACGGCCTCGAGATGAGCCGGCGGGATCTCGTGGTTCGTGTTGAGCAGGGTGCCGTCGATGTCTATGGCGAGAACGTCGTACTTGGGCATGTTGCGCTCCTTGATCCTCTCGTCGCCCTCAGGGCGCCGGCGCTGTCCTCCGAGGCTCGGGCACATGGCGGAGTAGGGCGAGGGCCACGAAGGCCGCGGCCATGGAGGGGATAAACACGGCCCTCAGACCCACGTACTGCGCGACCAGACTACCCAAAAAGGGCGCCAGGGCGAACGCGGGCTGCAGAACGGTGTAGAAGACTCCGGAATACTCGGGCACTCGGCCGCGGGGACAGATCTCCAGCAGCATGTTGTAGCGGCACATCACGATGGTTGTCAGCGCCGCTCCGAGGAGGGCAAAGGTCGGGTACATGGCCCAGGGCGCGGGGGCAAGGAAGGCGGCCAGGGGAGCCATGAACCCCAGGATGAGCGCCCCACGCAGAGGCCCACGGAAGCCGATCCGGTCGCTGACGATGCCGAGGGCGATGGATCCGACCGAGGCGGCGGCCGCCTGCGCTCCCGCGAGCAGCCCCATGCTGGATTCGGGCAGGGAGAACGTCCGGAGGGCGTGGACGGCGTAGAAGGGCACCGCCATGTCGATGAAGGCGATGGCGAGGGACATAGCGGTGAAGCGCCGGAAGGTCTCATCAGTCCGGAGCAGGCGCAGAGAGCCGAGTCCCACCCGTCCGCCGTCCGGCACGTGTCTCCCTCCGCGAACCTCGCGCACCCACCAGAGCGGGATGATGGTCACGGCCAGGATGACGAAGCCGATGATGAACAGGTCCGCGTAGCCCTGGGGGAAGCCGCGCGTCGCCAGGTAGTGCGCCGTCCAGAAGCCGATGGGCAACGCCAGAACGGCGCTGATGCCTGTGGAGACGCCCCAGAGCCGGCCGCGGTAGGTCTCCGGGATGCTCTCATCCAGGAGGGATGCGTAAGCGGAGAGGTTCAACCCCTCCGATACGGACCGCACCAGCCAGCACGCGAAGAAGACCACGAGCATTGCCGACGGGTTCGAAGCGGCCAGAAGCGGCGCGGTGAGGCCGATGACCAGCATGGGCGCCCGCTCGACCATCCCCACGATGGCGACATACTTGCCACGCCATTTCACCCGCCGGATCAGGTTCGGCGCGTAGAGAATCGGCAACCACATGCCGACGGCGTAGACAACGCGTATCATGGAGACGGCCATCGGCGAGTCGGTCAGGCGGAGGACGAAGGCAGGGAGTATCGTCTCAGGTGACATGAACGTCCACCCGAGGGGCCAGCCTAGGGCATCGATAAACATAAGGGGGAAGTTGCGGCGCGTCCGGCGCGCGCTATGCACGCGCCGTGGGTGCGGTTCCGGCATACCTGGCTCGGTTGGCACAGCGCTTCGCTCCCCCATGAGATCGGGCGTCGGGCGATTGTAGCATAGCGCCTTGGGGGCGCACAGGATGCCGGCAGGGACTTGCGCTGAGGCCCAGATTGCGTTCTTATAGGTACTGCGTTTTAGGACGTAAGAGCGATCGACGATCGGATTTGGAGGGTTGCGCATGATCCCTTTCCTCGAGGCCCACGGGCTCACCAATGTCGGCACGGTTCACTACGCCCTGCCAACCTCCGCCCTGTATGAAGCTGTGGTCCGACGAGGGGAAGGGGTCATAGGCCATCTAGGTCCCCTGATCGTCCGAACTGGCCACCACACGGGTCGGTCGCCCAAGGACAAATTCATCGTCCGAGAGCCGACCTCCGAGGAGCACATCTGGTGGGGCGACGTGAACGTGCCCATGAGCTTGGAGAACTACAAGGGCTTGCGTCAACGGATGCTAGCGTATCTCCAGGGCAAGGAGCTCTTCGTCCAGGATGTGTACGCAGGAGCGGACCGCGACTACCGAACGTGCATTCGCATCATCAGCCAGTATGCGTGGCACTCGATCTTCGCGCGGAACCTGTTCATCCTGCCCTCGGATGAGGAGCTGAATGGCTTCAATCCCGAGTGGGTGGTCATCCACGGCCCCGGCTTCCACGCCACCCCCGAGGTGGATGGGACCAACAGTGAGGCCTTCATCGTCGTCAACTTCGGCGAGAAGACCATCATGATCGGCGGCACGAACTACGGCGGGGAGATCAAGAAGTCCATCTTCACCATCCTCAACTACGTGCTGCCCTCGGCCCGAGTGCTCTCGATGCACTGCTCCGCGAACATCGGCCCCGAGGGCGACTCGGCCCTCTTCTTCGGCCTGTCAGGCACCGGTAAGACCACTCTCTCCGCCGATCCGAGTCGCTCCCTCATCGGGGACGATGAGCACGGCTGGGGCGTGGATGGGATCTTCAACTTCGAGGGCGGCTGCTACGCCAAGGTCATCCGGCTGAACAAGCGGTCGGAGCCCGAGATCTACGCGACCACTCGGAGGTTCGGGACGCTGCTGGAGAACGTCATGGTGGACTCCAAGACGCGGCGGCTGGACCTCGATGATGACACCCTGACCGAGAACACCCGCGCGGCGTACCCCATTACCCATATGCCTTCGGCTAAGCTGGATGGGTTGGGACCCCATCCCAAGAACGTCCTCATGCTTACCTGCGACGCCTTCGGCATTATGCCGCCCATCTCCAAGCTCACGCCGGAGCAGGCCGTCTACCACTTCCTTTGCGGGTACACGGCTAAAGTGGCGGGCACCGAGCGGGGGATGGGGAAGGAGCCGCAAGCCGTCTTCAGCACCTGCTTCGGCGCGCCCTTTATGGCTCGGCATCCCTCGGTCTACGCCCAGTTGCTTCACGACAAGATCCACCAGCACGGCAGCACCTGCTGGCTCGTGAACACCGGCTGGCAGGGCGGCCCTTACGGCGTGGGCCACCGGATCTCTATCGAGCACACCCGCGCTATCGTAGCCGCCTGCCTGAATGGCTCGCTCGAGAAGGTGGACTACAAGCCTCATCCGATCCTCGGGCTGCAGGTGCCCAAGGAGTGCCCCGGCGTGCCGAACGAGGTGCTCGACGCCGGCGACGCCTGGGACAACCCCGAGGAGTGCCGAGGGCGCACCGAGGACCTGATGGAACGGTTCCGTAAGGCCTTCGCGCCCTTCGCTGAAGGGGTCTCCGAAGGGGTGCGGCGGGCGGCGTTCTGACGCGTCTCGGCCCTGGGGCCCTACTCGACCGCAGGTCCCAGGCGCCACGCGCCATGCTCGTATAGCAGTTCGTGGATGCGGACGCGCTCATCGGGCGAGCGGTTCGGCGCATGGAAACACGTGTACAGCCTGCCCTCTGGCCCCTCGAAGACGCAGTTGTGGCCGCCGTCGCCCACGACGAGGGGCGTTTCGGACTGCACGTACGGTCCGAGGAGCGAGTCCGAGGTCGCGACGCCCACGCAATAGGCCCCGCCCTCCGTGGTGTGCGGGTTGAAGCTCGACCAGAAGAGATGGTACCTCCCGTCGCGCACCACCATCATGGGGCCGTCGATCACCTCGTTGGACCAGGCGGCATCGCCTCCCTTGAACAGCAGGGTGGACTCGCCTACGAGGGCGGTGTAGTCCTCCGCGATGGGCTGGATCCACATCTCGCCGATGGTGCACTGCACCCATTCGTGGACGTAGATCAGGTACTCGGCGCCGTCCAGGTTCCGGAAGAGGTGGCCATCGAGGCACTCCCACTCCAGAGGCGTGATGGGGCGGTTCGAGAGGTTGCGGAAGGGCCCGAGCGGGCCGTCGGCCGTGGCGACGCCCGTGCCGCGGCGGGTGTGGTCCGAGTTCCCGGAGTAGAAGAGATAGAAGCGGCCGTTTCGCTCCACCATCTCCGGCGCCCAGAACTGGTAGGCCGCCCATGTCGGCGGATCGTCCAGCTCCAGCGCTTGACCATGGGGCGTCCACTCGCGCAGGTCCGTCGACGTGAAGACGGCGAACCCACCGCCCTCGACTCCCCACGCGTCGCCCGTCGTGCCGATCAGCACGTACCGATCCTCGTGAGGCATGATCCAGGGGTCGCGCATGTGGATGTCCTCGGTGCGCACCATCGTCGGAGCCTCGTCCGGCTGCGCCGCGAGTGTGGCGGCCAGCAGCGCCAAAGCAGTGGTCATCATGGCGGCCTCCCGTCTATGCACGTGCCCTTCGCGCCTGCCGCACGAGTTCCTCGGCCAGGGAGTCCATGGCATCGACAACGGGCACGGGGCTCAGGGCGGTGAGCTCCTCCTTGATGAGGCTGATCTCCGTGCACGCGAGCCACAGGGCGCTCGCCCCCCGGGCGATCAGCCGCTGGGCCGCCTCCCACATCAGCCCCACGATGGTCTCGCCCTTGTTGCTGCCCTTGAGGCCGACGAGCCCCTCGTCCAAGCTGCCGTAGATGGCTCGCATGACGTACTGTTCCAGTTCATCCTCCGTGGGCATGAGCGCCTCGAGACCGTGCTCCGCGCAGGCCGACTGGTAGAGCCCGAACCGGACGAGGCCGGTGGTGCAGAGCACGCCGACGCGTTCGCCGAGGCCGCGGTCATGGTTCGCGGCCATGGTCCGGATCATGTGCACGATGGGCACATCCACCCGCTCACTGAGGGTCTCGTGCCAGATGTGGGCCGTGTTGCACGGGATGCAGAGCAGTTCCGCGCCCGCGTCGATGAGCACCTGGAGGGAGCGGACGAGTTCCTCGGTCGGCGATGGCCCGCCATAGAGGAGGTTCGCCGTGCGGTCGGGGATGCACGGGTTCGTGTAGAGCAGGCACGGGATCTGCTCCGCGTCCGTGCGGGCGCCGCTGAGGGTGATCAGCCGGTGGGCGAGCTCGACGCCCGCCTCGGCGCCCATGCCCCCCAGGATGCCCACGGTCTTCCATGTCTCGGACTGGCTCATATCCTGTCTCCTATCAGCGCCGCGCGAGCCGCATACACCCGTGCGACAACCTCCCTGGCGGGGAGCGCCGGCACGGGCGCCCCCTCTCGGTCTACAGCGTCCCTCGATGCGAACAGGCCGTGAATGATCGCCGCCTCCGTCGCCTCCACGGCGGCCTCGAACAACGGCGTCAGCTCGCCGTCACGCAGCCGCTCCTCCCGCCGAGGCGCGAAAGCGATCGTGAAGTCGCCGCTCCCGTGACTCGCGGTTCCGCCGACCCGCGCCAGGCCGAGGGCGCAGCGCTTGGCGAGCCGTCGGAGCTGACGGGCATCCACCGGCGCATCGGTGGCGAGCACCATCATGATGGAGCCGGACTTCCCCTCGGGGGCAGTCGGAGGGCCCAGCATCAGGGCTCCGACGGGGAAGCCGCCGATCCGCAAGTCCTCCCGGCGGCCCGTGTTCGGCAGCGTCAGAACCCCGACCACGCAACGGCCGGCTCCGCTGGCCGCCACGCGCGAGGCAGTTCCGATGCCCGCCTTGTAGCCCCACGCCCGGGTTCCCGCGCCGGCGCCGACGTCGCCCTCCGCCACCTCGGCGCTGGCGGCATCCAAGGCCGCGTCCACGTGGCTATCCGTGATGGGGAAGGCGGCGATGTCGCTCAGCGCCCCGTCATTGCACTCGCCAACAACGGGGTTTACGGACCAGATCCGAGGATCCCTCCGTGCCGTGAGCTCCGCGAGCCGTCGCGCCACGGTCCAGACGGCGAGGGTGTTCGTGAGACCGATGGGCGTCTCCAACTCGCCGAGCTCCGCGAGCTGAGGCAACCCGACGGACTTGCCGAAGCCGTTGAGCACGTCGTAGGCCGCGATGGGCCGCTCCGTCCACGGGTCATCGCATGGTCGGATGATGGTGACGCCGGTCCGGAGCCGCCGGTCGGGGTCGATCAGGGTGCAGTGCCCGACCCGGACTCCCCGGACATCGGTGATCGCGTCGCGAGGGCCGGGCTCCAGGCGCCCGATGGTCAGGCCGAGTTCGATGGGTCGCAGGACAGCCACTTCCCTGGGGCTCGGCGGCTACAAGCTCGCCAGATAGGATGCGGCCATCTCGATGTCCGCCATGGGGTCATCGCCAACCTCGCGCTCGATGGTGTAGTACCCGTCATAGCCCACGGCCCGCAGCCCGGCAACGTACTCGGCGAAGGGCACCTGCCCCTTGCCCAGAGCGACCTCCTCGACCCGGCCGTCGCGGCCGCGTACGCCGTCCTTGGCGTGGGTATGCACCACCAGGTCGCCCAGGTGCTTCAGGCCGCCGATGGGGTCGTAACCCGCCATGACCAGGTTCGCGGGGTCGTAGTTGATACGGATCGAATGGGTGTCCAGGGACTCGATGAAGCCCCGAAGCAGCTCCGGCTCCTCCATGCCCGTCTCACACGCGAAGACGCATCCGATCTCGTCGCCATGCTGGCCGACTTGCTCCAGGACCGAGGCGACGGCGCGCCAAGCCGGGTTCGCGGGCGAGTCGCCGACCGCGCCGATGTGCGCTGTCAGGATGCGGGGGCCGAGATCCACGGCGAGATCCATGAACGCCTTGGTGGCGGTCACGAACTCCTCGGTGCGGCGTGGGTCGGTGTACCCGCCCATCTCCCCACACAGGGCGCTGATCTCCAGCCCCTTCGAGACCACGAGCTCGCGAAACTCCTCGCGCTGCCGGGGGCCCATAGCATCGGGGTGCATCTCGCCCGAGGTCACGTAGATCTGGCACCCCGACGCGCCAATGGCCACGGCGAGGTCGAGGGCCTCCCTCAGAGGCTTGCGGAAGGACTCGAGCATGACACCGATCTTGAGCTTCGCCACAGTGGGTATCCTCTCCGGCCGCCCATCCCGGGGACAAGAGGCCAGTATACTCCTCCGTCAGGGGGGCCGCTCCGGCTAGAGCCGCGGGATAGGCGCCATGCTCTCCACGTCCAGGGATAGGTCGTCCACCTGGCCGCGCGCGAGCCGCTCCGATCCCGCCGCCGCGACCATGGCGGCGTTGTCCGTACAGTACTCCAGCGGAGTCAGCACCAGGTCGATCCCCGCGGCAGCGCATCCCTCGGTGAGTCGTCGGCGCAGCTCGGCGTTGGCGGCCACGCCGCCGCCGACCACGAGCGACGCCACGCCATGGCGGCGGCAGGCCTCCACCGACTTCTCGGCCAGGGGCGTGACCACAGCCGTCTGGACGCCCGCCGCCAGGTCCGCCGCCCGCGCGCGGGTCTCCGTGGGCCCGAGCCGCTCCGTCTCCCGCAGCGCGGCGGTCTTCAGGCCGCTGAAGGAGAAGTCCAGGGAGTCGCCGAGATCAGCGATGGGCATGGCGATGGGCGCCGTGGCCTCACTCGCCGCGCGCTGGATGGCCGGGCCGCCTGGGTAGCCCAGTCCGAGGAGCCGCGCGACCTTGTCGAAGGCCTCGCCCGCGGCGTCATCCCGCGTCTCACCGATGAGGCGCGGGTCCAGCCAGTCCCGGACGAGGAGCAGGTCCGAGTGGCCGCCCGAGACGACTAGGGCCACGAAGGGCGGCTCGGGACCGTGTCCCGCGCCATCCCCGGCGAGCCGGCCGCCGAAGGCGTGGGCGTGGATGTGGTGCACGCCGATGATGGGCAGGCCCCACGACCACGCATAGGCCTTGGCGGCCACGAGGCCCACCACCAGGGCGCCGATGAGCCCCGGGCGGCAGGTCACGGCGATGCCATCGAGGGAGGCGCCATCCATCCCGGCGTCATCGAGAGCCTCGGCGACGATCGCGTCGATCAGCTCGAGATGCCGCCGGGAGGCGATCTCGGGCACCACCCCACCATAGCGCGCGTGGAGATCGATCTGGCTGCCGACGACGCTGGAGAGGACGCGGTGGTCGTCCTCAACGACGGCTGCCGCCGTCTCGTCGCAGGAGGTCTCTATGCCCAGCACCCGCATCAGTGGCCCGCCTCCAGGGTGATGCGGATCCGCCGGAGGCGCTGCCGCACGTCGGCCGCGAGGAGGTCGGGCAGGATCATCGACACGGCGTCCTCGCCCGTGTCCGTATAGTAGTTGTGCCGGTATCCGTCCACCTGGAACCCCAGCTCCTCATAGAGCTGCGCGGCAGCGCGGTTCGAGGCGCGGTACTCGAGGCTGACCGTTCGCATCCCCCGTGCGACGCAGGCGGCGAAGAGCTCGAGCATGAGCCGCTTCGCCACGCCCTTCCGCCGCCACTCGGGGAGCACTGCGACGGAGGCGACATGCCCCCGGTCGAACACGAACCAGACCACGGCATAGCCCACCGGCGAGCCGTCCGAGTCCTCGGCGATGATGTAGTACGACCCGCTGCGCCGGCGGATATCGGCCACCAGGTCGCCCCGGGGCCACGGGGTGATGAAGCACTGCCGCTCCATGGCGACGATATCCTCCACGTCGTCCCCGCGCAGGGGCCGGACGAACACGTCGCCCGGACGCCAGCGGCGGGGCCCCTGGCCCTCGGCGGCCTGGGGCTGGGAGACCCGAACGTAGAGGGGCTCCACGCGCTCCGGCGGCAGCTCCCCCGTCGCGCTGGTGGCAAGGGTGGCGGCATCGGGGTAGTCCCAGTCCCGGCCCGCGGGCTCGCTCCAGTTGGTGAGCGACCGGGGAACGGCCGGGTTGCGCCACGGCGCGCCGACGAGCAGGGCGCCCGCGTGTCGCCGCGCGAACTCGGGCGCGTCCTCGAAGGCGAGGGGGATGGGCGTGGACGCCTCGGCGCCCAGCCAACTGAAGGGCATGACGAACATCTCGTCCGCCTTGGATTCCACGGCCGCGAGCACCAGCCGGTGGGGGCCGCAACTGGGCGCGGTGTGGCGCGCGGCCCGGCACAGGAGCGCCAGCGAGGTCTCGGTCCGGATGGCCAGGCCGAGGGCCGAGGCGAGGGCGCGCGCGGTGGCGACACCGATCCGCGCCCCCGTGAAGGACCCCGGGCCGCGGTCCACGGCGATGGCCGTAAGGCTGCCCGGGCCAACGCCGGCGTCGAGGCAGAGGCGGTCGATCCGCGACATGAGGGTCCGAGCCAGCTCCCGGCGGCTCTCGAACCGCGTCTGCACGATCCGGTCGCCCGTTGCCAGGGCGATGGACGCGACCTCCGTCGTGGTGCTCAGGGCCAGGATCACCCCTCTCTCACCGCCTCGAGGAGCCGCGCGGCGGGCGGGGTGAGTGGGTGAAGGGTGATGAGCCGCAGTTCGCCGGAAGGCTCGATGTCAATCCGCAATACCGGCTCTCGCGAGGGGCGGTCGGTGAGCAGATCCGGCCACTCCACGGCCACGACGGCGGGTTCCTCTCCGGCAAGGTCGTCGATGCCCAGGTCCTCTACGGCCGCGGGCTGCTCCAGGCGGTAGAGGTCCACATGGATGAGGCGCGGGCGGGTGGGGTAGGCGGCCACGAGGTTGAAAGTGGGGCTGCGCACCGTGCCCTCCCAACCTAGGGCGGCGGCGAGGCCGCGCACGAAGGTCGTCTTGCCCGCCCCGAGGGGGCCCCGCAGGAGCAGCCACTCGCCCCCCGCCAGGGCGGGTGCGAGGCGAGCGGCCAAGCGACGCGTGTCCTCCGGGCTCGCGCAGCGGAGGGTAAGATCCGAGGGGGGCTCTCTGTCCACGTGCTGGGTGTTCTCCCGGCGGCGGGCGAGGCCTTCAGATGGCAAATCCTTCGAAACAAACCCATTTCGGGCCCTCGCGGAGTAAACTCTAGCTATATGGGGAGCGTTGGTGAATCGGTGGCTCGGTCAGAGAGCCACTCCATCCGTCTGTACGACTCTCTCTCGCGCCCTCGGGCGTCGACACATGACGCAAGTGTGATGGAGGAGATCTAGCGATGAAAGCGCTTGAACCGACGACTTCCATGCCCAGGCGCCACGCCTGGCTGCCGCTGTTGGGCCTCGCTCTGCTGGCCGCGGTCCTGAGCTACCCCGCCTTGGCGGACGAGATCGAGCGCGTGGCGGCCCCGATCCCCACCACCCGGGTCGCCCTGGTGGACGTGACGGATGGCTCCCACTACTCCCAGGGCGGGATGGCGACCGCCGCGGCCGTGGGGCTGCTCGACGCCATGGCCGATGTGGGGTCCATTCAGATCGTCAGCCCCGAGGCTGTCGTGGAGGCGGTGGATGCCCGCGGCCTGATGCCGCCCTTCGAGGCGGAGCAGCTCCACGCCATCGCTGAGGCCGTGGGCGCGGACCTCGCCGTGTCCGTGCGCATCGCCGGGTTGCTCTACATCGACCACACGGACCAGGGCGTCTGCGCGCTCAGGATGCGGGTGCTGGACCGCCGAGCGCGCATGGATGTGACGACCTTCCAGGTCTGCGGTCGGGCGGACCAGAACGGCGAGGCCCTCGGGGAGCGGGGCTTGGTGGAGAAGGCGATCCACGAAGCGGCCTACGCCGCCGTACAGCGCCTCACGACGGCCCTCACGGTGCGCGGCACTATCTCCATCCCCTTCGACAAGGACCGCATCCGGCTCAACGTGGGGTCGGATGAGGGCCTGCGCGTGGGCACGCGCCTCGCGGTGTGGGACAACAACGAGTGGGTCGCGGACTTGGAGGTCACCGAGGCATCGACTCTGGGGGCTCGCGCGAAGATCCTCAAGGGTGACTACGACGCCCTCTATCCCGGCATTGCCTTCTTCGTGACGGCCTGGCCGGAGACGGACCGGCAGGCCGGCGACTACCAGGAAGGCGAGATCGACAAGGCGCGCGACCGTATGCCCTAGCGCCGAGCGCCCAAAACAGAAATCGCGTAGGAACCGTACTCATACGTTTGCCGTGAGAGATCGATGCCGGGGTGTGGCATAGGACCCTCGAAGCCGGGGACCGATAGAGAGTAGGGAACAGAGTTGACACGCCGTATGGGGAGTAGGGAGGGAAAGAGGAGGTACCGGAAGTGAGGAAGAGCAATCGCAGAGGCTTCACGCTCATTGAGATGATGATCATAGTCCTGATCGTCGCGATTCTGGCCCTGATCGTCGGCCTCGCCGTCCGTAACGCGAGCGACCGGGCGAAGCACACGCGCTACGTCACTGATACGTCCGCGATCACGTATGCCGCGGTCAAGTACCACAACGACACGGGGAAGTGGCCGACGTCCGTCGACGATGTGATAGCTGCCGATACTGACACTGCTGACAACCACAAGAAGCCCTCCCTCGGCCGCACCAGGACGCCGCTGTGTCCCTGGTGCCAAGCCACCTACGTGATCGAGGACGATGATACGAGCGATCATGCGGGAGAAGCCTACTGCGAGAACCACGTTGTAGACGCTGACCGCACTGATGCTCTCTGGTCGAAGCACACAGCGCCGTAGCCCGGGATACACTGCCCTCTGGTGAGGGAGGGACAGCAGTGAGAGCAGCGCCGAGGCACCAGGGGGTCACGCTCATCGAGATCATGATCGTCGTCATTGCCATGCTCGCCCCCCCGCTGGGTTCGGGTGCGGAATGCGGGTGACGAACGAGGACTGGATATGCGACAACACGACCGGTGTTGTCGCCGCTCCGTAACCTCGCAGGGCAACCGCCCAGGGCCGTGGGGCGCGCTCCCATGAGCGCGCCTTCTCTGTGTACGAGGAGAGGCCGTGGGCGGCCAATCCGCGGCAGGTGGCGGGGCGCTCCCCGACGAAGGCTCCTGTGTCGACGGGGTGCGCGGCCGTCGGCGTCACTCCCAACTCACCCCCTGGAGGCGCCCACCGTGGCCATCAAGACCCTTCTATTCACCGGCGGAGAGATACACGACTGGAAAGGCTGTGGCGCCGAGATCGAGAAGATCCTCCGTGCCGACAGCGCCTTCGACATCACCCGGGTCAACGAAGACCTCACTGTCCTCGAATCGGGCTTGGACCCCTACGAGCTGATCGTCTTCTACTACACCGTCGGCGAGATCTCCACGGCCCAGAAGAACGGCCTCCTGGAGTGGCTCGCCCGGGGCAAGGGCTATGTGGGCATCCACTCGGCCGCCGACTCCTTCCGTGGCTGCCCGGAGTACCAAGCCATGGTCGGCGGCTACTTCATCACCCACCCGGCCTACCGCCAGTACCAGGTCAGCGTGACCGACCCCGAGCACCCCATCACCAAGGGCCTCGAGGAGTTCGTGGTCGAGGATGAGCAGTACATCACCGACTACGACCCGCGCGTCCACGTCGTCGCCTCCGCCCTCTGGAAGGGCGGGGCCATGCCCGTCGCCTGGACGAAGAGCTGGGGCCAGGGCCGCGTCTTCTACCTCGCCCTGGGCCACGACGCCAAGGCCTGCCGGCACGAGGTCTTCGCGTCCATGCTCCAGCGTGGCGCGCTCTGGGCGGGCACTCCGGCCAGCTAACGTCGACCGGGGAGGCCGCCGATGCCCCTGGAGTACAGCTTCTGGGATGGTCGCGAGTTCGTCGTGTACGGCGCGCTGGCCAAGGGACGCTGGTTGAGCCCCGAGTTCGTGCGGACCCTCCGCGGCCAGGGCAAGACCGTCCACGTCGTCGACACGCGCGGCGGCACGCTCAAGGGAGAGCCGGTGGCTGTGTCCCTCGACGCCCTGGACTCCACGCCCGAAGCCGCGCTGCTCGTCATCGAGCCGGCGTCGGCGGAGGCGGCGATCGCCGACCTCGCCGACCATGGCGTGAAGCGCGTCTGGATCGACACGCGGGGCGACAGCGGCGCGGCGGCGCGGCTGGCCCGGGAGCGCGGCCTGGAGGTCATCGAGGAACGCTGCCCTCTGCTCACGATGCCTGGCGCCCTGGGGGTCCACCGGCTCCATGCGACCATCCTGCGGGCCTTCGGAAGGTTGCCCAGGCCGTGACGGCGCGTGCCATCCGCCGCTCGGCCATCCTCGGGGCCCTGCTGATGGCCCTTATCCAGACCGTCGAGGCGCAGGGGCCGCCCGAGGGCATCGCGCCGGCGGTGGCCTCCCTGGTGCAGTTCGCCTACGGCGAGCGCCTTGGGCCGCGCGAGATGCAGAGCCTGCGGCTCGCCGTCGACGACGAGTGGAACCGGCGGCCGGAGTCCCGGAATGACCTTGCGGCGCTCGTGGACTCGGTGCAGCGCCTCGCCGGCAGCGGCTCCGCTGACTCGGCCGGCGCCCAGGACACCGTGCGGCAGGCCCTGGAGACCTCCGGCGAACGCGACCCAGGACCGCTGGGGGCGTGGCTGCGGAGCTTCCGCGCCTGCCTGGAACCTCTGGACCTCCCCGGAGATGAGCCCATCACCGGCCGCCGAGTGCTCGATCTGCTCTGGGCGGCGGCGCGGCTCCAGGCGGCCGGTTTCGGGGTGTCCATCGCTCTGGAGGAGCCCGTGAGCCCCGAGCGCCTTATGGTGGCTGGGCGGCGCATCCTCGAGATGCCGGACGGCGAGCGTCTGCTCGCCCGCAGCGCCCGACTGGCTGCCACCGTGGCAGGCCAGTTCGACTCGCCGAATGGCCCGGCGGACCCGCCGTGGGCCGCTGCGGCACGCCAGGCCGCCGGCCTCCTCGACCTCGAACTGCCGCTCCAGGTCGCCCTGGGAGGCCGAGAGCCTACCGGGTCCTCGGCCGCTTGGCGACCGGCTGGGGTGCCGGGGGCGCAGGTGACGCTGTGGATGCCCGCCGACTGGACGGCTGAGGTGGTGCGGGACGCCGCCGGTCAGCGCCAGGATGGGTATCTGATCCTGCGCGGGCCTGGCGGTAGCGGCGCGGATGGGGCGCTCAGTGAGGCGATCCGCGTCTTCGTCGGCCCGCCGCCTGAGCGGGCTGCCCCGGGCGCCGGGACCCTGGAGGCCGAGGTGCGGAGCCGGGTCGAGGACTCCGGGGCGGAGGTGGTTCTCGCCGCCTCCAGCCCCTATGGAAGCGCTTTCGGCGCCGGTTTCAGCGACGATGAGCTCATCTTCTACGCCCTGGACGTGGGCGGCGGCAGGGTCATCGCGGCCCGTGGCGTCTGGCCGCTCGGCGAGTTCCACGCTGAGAGCTGCTACACGCTGTTCCACCGTGTCTGGATGAGCCGGCAGGCCACCGACGCGCCGGCGCCTCGGGTTGGCATCGATGGGGCCCTGTCGGCCCTCGCCGCCATGCCGCCCCTGGAGCGCTTGGGGCGACTGGCGGCGCCGGAATCCGGAGACGGCTGGCTCGTCACTCGGTGAAGGTGACTGTCACCCGTCGCTTGGCGGCCGTGATCTCGACGATCCGCTCGCTGCTGCCCTTCTTGGCGAGGTACGTGCCCAAGGGCACCTTGTCGAAGTGCTGCACGTAATAGCCCGACGCGTTGACTTGGCCGCCCATCGTCGCCTCGGCCTTGCCGCCCGCGATCAGCCGCTCGTCGGGATCCTGTGGTACCAGGCTCACGCTCCCGGGGCGGATGCTGATGACCTCGATGTGCCCGTCCCGCTGCTCGCCGGCGTCAGGGCCCGCGGTGATGACGGTCTGGGTCCGGTTGCCCTCGTCGGGCATGACCTTGAGGGAGAGCAGGCAGTCGCGTGGCAGGCCGGCCTCGGACGCGATGAACTGCACATCCAGGAACATGTGAAGCGCGTCGCCCTGGCGGAAGAGGCTGACGGAGCCCGATGGGCCGCTCTCATTGCCCTGGAGGCGAGGCAGTTCCTCCCACGACTCCTCGCCCGTCTCCTCGTGGAGGCTCTTGGTGAGGATCATGCACGGCCGCCCCCCCGGCCCCAGAGGCTTGGCCCAGAAGCTGACGGGATGGGTCACAATCTCCTCATAGTCGACGTGATCGGTGCTCGTGGCAGTGGCTCGCGGCGCTTCGGCGGGCTTCCCGGCCCACGCTTTGAGGCCCCAGAATATGCCGCCGATGACGAGCATGAAGGCGATGCCCGACACAAGCCCCAGGAGGAACAGGGCCGAGTCGCTGGACCTAGCCTCGCCCGCCGCCCCCTCGTGCCGGGGACGCAGGGCGTCGTCGGGTGTCTCCGCGGGACGGGGGTAGGTTGCCCGGCCCACGACCTCGGGGACGGCCGCATAGCCACCTGCTGGCGGACCCGGTATGACCGGTCCCGGCTCCTCCCTCGGGGCCTCCTCGGTAGCCTCGGGGGCCGGCTCCTCCGGGGGGGGCGTGCTCTCGGGGGCCTCGGCGGCAGGCTCCTCCACCGGCGGCTCGGGCTCCGGTTGCGTCTCCGCGGGGGGCTCCACGGGAGCCTGCTTGGGGGCGGCGCCGCCGACGGGGAAGGCCGAATCCAGGGCCTCGTCGTCGGTCAGGTCAACCTCGCCGATGTGAACGACGACGGCGGCCATGTTGCCACGTCCGCCAGCCTGGTTCCCCGCGCGGATGAGCCTCTCGACGGCCATCGAGGGGCGCGGGGACCCCTTCAGGATGCGTTCCATGAGCGCACAGTCGACCTCGCGCCACAGCCCGTCAGTGCAAAGCAGGAGGATGTCTCCATCCTCCGCGCGGTACTGATCGATGCGCAGTGGCTGCTCGTCGGCGTCGCCCAGGGCCTTGGAGGGAGGGGGATCGAACTCCTCGTCATCCACGGGGGCATCGTCGATGGTGAGCTGCTGCAGCCCAGACTCCGTGGCGCGGGCGCGGTAGGCGCGGGAGTCGCCGACATGGGCGATGAGGAGGTCCCGGCCATCCACGTAGGCCGCCGTAAGGCTCGTCGCCATCCCCGCCAGGCTGGGGTTCGCCTCGGCGTTGGCGCGCAACTGGGCGTCGATCCGCACGGCGACATAGTCGATGTAGGCCCTGAGGTCGGGGAGGGCCGGACCGAGCTGCTGGAGGAGCGCCTCGCCGTGGCGGGCGTACGCCTCCAAAGCCTCCTCGAGCAGGCCAACCGCCTGGGCGCTAGCGACGCTGCCGGCGTTCCTGCCGCTCAGCCCGTCGGCGACCGCATAGAGGGCGCCTCGGTCTCCGTCGAACTCCCGGATGCACAGGGAGTCCTCGTCCGCACGGCCAGCCTCTCGGGCCAGGATGCCCGGGTCGCTGCGCCCATCCGCTACCCGCTTGAGCACTTCGCGCTCTTCACTCATTGGATCAGACGCCCCAAGTCTTCGCCAGACGAAGCGAACCAGGACGGTACCCGCGCCAGAGGACGGGTCCACCCGCTATCGGCATCTTGTATCGGTCCGTGGGGAATCCTCCCCCCGAGCCGCGACCAGCTAGGGCAGGGCAGCCGCATGCCCAACGACGACAGGAACGGGATAGGTGAACACGCGGTGGCTGATGAGGCCGGAGATCTGGTAGACGCCCGGCTCAACGGGCCGGCCATCATTGTCCACCAGGGGCCAGTACGCGGTGTAGACGAGGGCGTTGTCGGGTGGCACGGTGCTCCGGCCCGAGGCGCGGTTCCCCTCATGGGGCGTCACAGTGGTCACCGAGCGGTCGACGAGTGGTGAGTTCGGGCCAGGCTTCCACGAGTCGTCGCTCACGGTCATCCAGGAGAGCCCCTCGGACATGCCCTGATGCCGGGACCAGCGCCACACCTCCTCGCCGTCGCGCTCGACAACGAAGTCGTATCTGAAGCCGCTCGCGTGGGCGAGGGTGAGTGGGAACGCGGTGTCGTTCTTGACGATCATCCGCAGGAGCATCTGGCTGGGGCCCGCCTGGGTCTTCGGCGGCCCCTCGGTCTCGAGCACGCAGAAGGCGCCTCGGTCTGTCTGCCACTTGAAGATCTCCACCGGAGAAACGGTGACGAGGCCGCTGTCATGGGTGATGACGTGGCCGCGAACGATGACGCGCTTGCCGTAGGTCCATTCGGGGTGGAGGAACTCGGCCTTATCGCCCACCTCGGGCGGGTTGTAGAGGAGCACGGGCGAGGAAATGGTCCCCACGTCGGTCTTCGGGGCAACATACGGGTCGTCGATGTGCCAGGTCCAGTCGTTGTAGTGCTCCTTGGAGGGGGCGTTGTGGATGTAGATCTCGCCCGTCTCGTCGCCCAGGATCCAGTCCGTGGCCCAGGGCGCCTCGACACCGTCGAGGGGGCGGAAGGGGCGGGCGCGGTTGCCGCGGTACTCGCCGCGGAGCTCGACGACATCGCCGTCGGCCCACACATGGGGAGCCGCGAGCACGTCGGCGACCTTGAGGTAGTCAGGCAGCTGGCCGACTACGAACTGGCCGACAGCCTGGATAGGCGCGCCCACCAGAGGCTGCAGGGCGCCGACGATCTGATGAGTACCAGCGGGAATGTCCAGGTCCGAAGGGTCGATGTCGAACCGGTAGACGGTCGTCTCGCCACGGCGAATAAGGATCTCCTCCGGCCGGTCCGCAGAGCGGCTCGGGGTCTCCAGAACGCCCAGAGCTCCTACGCGGAGCTGTGCCTCGGGACCGGCGACCACAAGGTCGACATCCTCGGGGCCGTTGTTTCGGATGCAGAAAGCGACGCGGACCGGCTCGCCCACTCGATAGCTGGCGCGATCGGTCTCGATCCAGCCCTCCAGATCCGGCGTCGCCGCGGCCAGAGCCGCAGTGCTCAGCAGCAGCAACGCCACAGCCGTCGCTGCCCATCGGTTGCGCATCATCAGGAGGCCCTCCCCACTGTCACAACAGAAGGCACCGGAAGCGCTAGTCCGGTGCTATAGCGCTCGTGTCCATTCGCAATCCAACCGCAATGACCTACCAATGTCAACAAGAGCCCACCGGCTGCGGTTCAGTCGAGCGTGCCCGTCGTTGGCGCCGCGGCCGCGGTTGGATTACACTCGGGCGCGTCAGGGGGTCGTTCATGCCGATACGCGTGGTGGGTGGATTCCACCGAGGTCGTACGCTCCGTGCGCCTCGGGGCGAGGACACGCGTCCGACCTCCGATCGGACGCGCGAGGCGATCTTCAACATGCTCGGCCCGCTGCCGCCTCATTGCCGGGCGCTGGACCTCTGCGCCGGTAGCGGAGCGATGGGTATAGAGGCACTTAGCCGCGGGGCTGGGTGGGTTGATCTGGTCGACCGCGCGGCACCGGCCTGCGCGGCCATCCGCGGGAACCTAGAGGCTCTGGGCCTCACGGACCGGTCGGCGGTGCACCGCGCCGATGCGGCGGCATGGCTGCTGGCGAGCGCGCCCATAGCTCCTTACGACCTGGTATTCGCCGATCCGCCCTATGGCTCCGATGTGTTGGCCGCGATCGCGGAAGCGCTGGGCGTTCGGGCGGACCGGATCGCCCCCGGCGGGCGGGTCGTGTTCGAGGCGGATGGAGAGGACATGCCCGTTCCCCCTCTGAACATTTACCATTGTCTGCGTGCCAGGCGGTATGGGCGCGCTCACGTGGCCATATTCGAGCGCGTCGCTTCGGAGCCGCAGGCGGATACCCGAGGCACGGCTTAGGCGGGAGTGATCCATCGTGGCCCGGGCTCTCTACCCCGGCAGCTTCGATCCCGTGACGAACGGGCACCTCGATATCATCGGTCGAGGGGCCCGCATCTTCGACGAGGTCGTCGCCTCCGTCGTGCGCAATCCGCAGAAGGAGCCGTTGTTCTCAATCGAGGAGCGGGCGGAGATGCTGGCCAGTGCTTGCGCCGATCTCCCCAATGTTCGTGTCGAGTCCTTCTCGGGCTTGCTGGTGGAGCACGCGCGCCGCATGGGCGCCCAGGTGATCATCAAGGGCCTTCGAGCGGTCTCGGATTTCGAGAACGAGTTCCTGCAGGCGCACACGAACCGGTTCCTGGATAGCGGGATCGACACGCTGTTCATCCCCACCGATGTCGCGTACGCCTTCTTGAGTTCGAGCGCCATTCGCGAGGTCGTCCAGCTGGGGGGAAGCGTGACGGGGCTCGTTCCGCCCGGAGTGGAAGAGCGGCTTCGAGCGCGACTGCTCGGCGAGTGAGGAGATATCTCCATGGACATTGATCGACTTCTGAATGAGCTTGAGGACCTGATCGAGGGTGGCTCCTCCGTGCCGTGGTTCGGGCGACGGTATGTGAGCGAGGAGGACTTCCACCGCCTCATCAACGCCATCCGGCATGACCTGCCCCGATCCATCGCGGAGGCCGCGGAGATCACGTCGGAGAGAGACCGCATCCTGCGGCAAGCCCAGGAGCAGGCGCGCGACATCATCGATCAGGCCCACGCGGCGGCCGGTCAGGAGCTCCGTGAGGCCCGTGAGCAGGTCGAGGAGATGCTCTCGCAAGAGGCGGTCGTTCACGCGGCCAAGCAGCGCGCGGACGAGATCGTTCGGAGCGCTGAACACGAGGCTGCGTCCCGTCGGGCGGACATTCAGGCTTGGAGCGCGGCTCTCTTCGCGCGCATCGAGCAGGAGGTGAACCGCGCGGCCTCCACCGTTGCCCAGAGCAAGGCCGCGCTGGAGTCCCAGTTCAGCCAAGAGTTCCGCTCCCCGAGGAGCGTTCCAGGCGTCCCGAGCGGCCCCACGGACAAGGAATGAAGCCAACCGGGTCGTCGCCGCGTCTGAGAGGCTAGAGATAGGAGGTGGAGGCAATGCGACTCCATCACGGCCTCCTCTGGCTGGCGGTCATTCTGGTATCGGCGCCCGCCGTGGCTTCGGCGCGTCTGGAGGTCGAGTCCATCCCGCCAGGCGCCCTCGTGACGCTGGATGGCGAGGAGATCGGCAACACGCCGCTCCAGAGGGACATCGATCTCGAGGGCGCCGAGAGGCGAACGGTAACCCTCACACTCAGCATGGAGGCGTACAACGAGGCCACCCGCGAGGTTGAACTGGTGGAGGGCGAGACGGCCGTGGTGCGGCCGGTGCGGCTCATCACACCGCATCCCCTCCCAGTAGGCGCGATCCCCCTGCCCGACCAAGAGGCGCAGATCATGGACCCGGGCTTCGCGGTAGCGACGCCCGATGGCGCGGTCATGGTCTGGGTGCCTGCGGGGCCGTTCGAGGCGGGCTACCCCGCCGACTACCAAGACCCCCGGGCTCAGGACATGAACCCCAGCCGTCGGGTGGAGCTACCAGGCTTCTGGATCGACGTTCACGAGGTGACGAACAGGCAGTACGCCGCGTTCGTTGAGGAGACCGGCTACGAGCCGCCGTCGCACTGGGGGGGAAACGCGCCCCCGGCCGGCCGTGAGGATGACCCGGTGACCCACGTCACCCTCAGCGATGCCGACGCCTACGCGCGCTGGGCGCGGAAGAGGCTGCCAACGGAGGATCAGTGGGAGAAGGCTGCGCGTGGCGATGCGGACGCCCGACTCTTCCCCTGGGGGGACCGCTTCGAGCAGGGAGACGCGAACACGGGTACCCTCGTTGGCGAGCCTCGGCCCGTGATGAGTTATGAGCGCGACGAGTCGCCCTACGGCGTGTTCGACATGGCGGGCAACGTGCGGGAGTGGGTCCTCGGCATGTGGACCGGGCATCCCGAGCGCCTGATCCTTCGGGGCGGCTCGTACGGAGCGACCGAGGCGTCGAATAACCCCCAGTTTGCCATGATCCCCTTCAGAGGGTATGTAGAGCCCGACTTGGTCGCACGCTATATGCCGTTGACGGGCTTTCGCTGCGTCGTGAGCGAGTAGGCCTGTTCCGGTAGACAAAGAGCGGGCTGGCTCAGCCAGCCCGCTCTTTGTCATGTACCGAACCGCTTGCCTACTCGGTGGCAGGCTCCTCGGCGGCGGCGTCAGCCGGGGCGGCGGCCTCCGCGTCATCCGCGGGCGCGGCGTTGTCAGCCGGCTCAGCGGACTCCGTGGCAGCGGCGGACTCGGTGACGGCGTCAGCAGACTCGGTGGCAGCGTCGGTCGACTCCGTGGCTTCCTCAGCCGGCGACGGAGGCGGCGCGGGCTTGGGGGGGGAGACGGCGATGGGCGGAACATCCTCAGCGGGCTTGGAGCAGCTCGCCACGACGAGGCAAGACGCAACAACCACTGCGAGCACGAGCGCAATAAGAGCGTACCTGGACATCAATGTTTCCTCCTTGCGGAACACGCCCTGTCGCCATCTGTGGGCTCTGCCCCGTGCATGACGACTGAGGGCCACGCTTCCGTTACCTTGTCGTATTTGCCCGCCGTGCCGCGGACCGGACTGAAATGTGACTGCGCTCTTGGCATCTGTTAGCAGACGCCCTCCAGCACGACCATCTGATTGCCACGGATCTTCGATAGGGTGAGCTCCACCCTTCCGCCGTGCCAAGTGAACTCCACCGCTTCTCCCGAGGGCGCGAGGGTGCAGGCCGATGGCGGGACCGGAGTCCGGACGCTGAGCGGTACGCCGTGAAGGGGAATGACGTCCTGTATGAGGTCCCGGCCCTCTGCTCTCCGCTCGGGGATGTAGTGGAGCAGGTGAACGATCCAGCGCCCGCGCTCGGGCTGGCGCGTAATGGTGATGTGGCACGTCGAGGGCGCTCCAGCCCGCACCAGGGGCGATGGGAGCAGCAGATCGAGGGCATTGCGGACGATCTGGGCGTCTTCTGTCTGGCCGTGCGTCACGTAAGCCGAGCAGTGGGGGTGAGAGAGGTAGATGATGCCGCCCTTGCGCACGGCGGACGGGTACGCTGCCTTGCCCGCCACTGGCGAGTGGGCGTGGGAGCAGAAGTGCGCATAGGTCCGCTCGAAGTAGGGCGAGTAGGCCTCCGCTAGCACCTCGGAGCCAGGCCGGGCAGCAACCTCGAGGCCCGGTTCATAAGCGACGAAGGGCACCCCCGGCAGCCCCTTGGCGAGAGGCTCTAAGGCTAGGATGAAGTCGGGATGTAGGGGCTGAGCGCCAATGGCATCGACCGGCCACTCCGGCAGGGCGAAGCGAGCCTCGCCGCCGGCGGCCTCCCCCGACCGGTGGGTGGCCAGCACACGGCCCCCGGCGTCGACAAAGGCCTGAACCTTCGCGGCAAGGGGGCCATCGAGCGCCACCTTGTCGGGGAGGACGAGGACCGAGTAGGGGGTCCAGTCCATGTCGCCATCGACGATGTCGAACTGGTGGTGGCCCTCCATGAGGATGCGAGTCGCCCCCGTGACCGCCTTCTCGAGGCCGATGCCCGGGATCGGCTCACATGCTTCGGTGTTGAAGAGGGCGATCTCCGTGACCGGCTCGGCGTCGAGATACCAGGGCTCGCGCTCCTCCACCATCGCGTACACGCGCCCGATGCGATCGTAGGTCTCCTCACAGAGGGCCCCACGCGGATGGAGCTGGTCGCCGATCGACACGGCGGCGCCATTGGCGGGCCCGACGAGGGCCTCATACTCCAGGGCAATGGGGTTCTTGAAGGAGCTGAAGTGGCCCCAGGTCGCGTGGAACTTGCCGGTCATGGCGAGACACTCACGGTTGAGTCCCCGCGCGTAGCGCACCGTCACCGGGAAGTGCATGTAGCCCCATCCACCCGTGGGGAGGGACTCGATCTCGAGGTGCGAGTAGAGGTCCAGGGAGTCGCGGATGGCCGGATCGATGTGGCCGGCGTTGAAGAAGCAGCGGACATCGGGCCCCGCCTCGCGCACGACGCCGTGGAGCCGCTCCTTCGCCCGTCTCAGGACGCCGGCGGCGAAGGTAGCCCTCGTCGCTGGGTCGGTGGGGTCGAGGCCATCGGCCTCCATGCCTGCCAGACACCAGGCGCAGCAGCACGGCCCCTGGTGCATGATGTCGAAGAAGAGGCCCTCGGGGTGGTACCGCTCCAGCGCCTCCCGCGTCTGCTCGAGCACGAAGTCGAGGTAGGGCGTGCTGAAGCAGAGGGGACGCCAGCCGGCATCGAGGGGCCCCGCGCCTGTGAGTCCGCCCGCGTGGAGTTCTCGCCACTCAGGATGCTCCCGCGCGACGCGCTCATCCAGTCCGACGGTGATGTAGACGGGCGTCTGGATACCCCGAGCGCGGCAGGCCTCCATCTGTAGGGGAAGCAGGTCGCACTCAAGGTGCGGATGTCGAGCCTCGGTGAACTTGGTGTCATGGTAGATCCAGCCGTGGTGGCAGCGGGAGAAGAGGGTGACGGAGTTCACGTGGGCGCGCTTGAGGGTGTCCGCGAAGCGGTCAGCGTCGAAATCGGCGCCGATCCCCGCGATCTTCTCGGAGGTGTGGAAATCGAGGTGGATCTGTCGCATGGGGAGCATCATGGGAGGACTCCTTCCGTGTCAGGACCAGGCAGGTTCGGGATGCCACGGCCCAGGGCCTGCGGGCAAGGCTGCCGCGACACCCGAAGCGCATCATCTAGGAGGGTCGATCACGCTGGCGCCTAGCTAATCGCTTCGAAGTCCCTCGCCATGGTGTAGCAGTAGGGACATTCGTCGAAGTCGAGGGTCGTGGTGACGTGGCCGCAGGTGGGGCAGACATAGTAGGTCTGTGCCGAGGGCGGGGCGCCGGAGGCCAGTCCCTCGGCCCCTGCCTGCAGGAGGCTCTCCATCTCGGGAAGGACCTGCACACCATAGGCGAGGACCTGGACCGCCGCCGTATCCTTGGCCTTGACCGCGTTCGAGCGCAGTTCGGGGTAGAGGTTGGAGGAGAGATCCCCCACGTCCGCGATGGCCTTCTGGAGATCCCCGGCGAGTGTGCTTGCGCTCGCGCTCGCTGGTGACTCGGGCACCGCGCCTCCCCTTGCGACGATGGCCTCGGTGAGGGCCTCAAGGCGCACCTCACAGCTCCGGGCTAGAGCGCGATAGAGCACGCTGAAGCTCGGGTCATCACGCTGGGTGGCGGTGGCGTAGGTCTCGAAGGAGAGGAGCAGGGCGTGCTCGGCCTTCTGCGCGGCCCCGAGGGTGGCAAGGACGGGGTCCTGGCCCTTGGAAGCCTCCGATACTGGGGCCGCTACGCCGGAACCTTTGTCGCCCTTGGTGCAGCCTGCGAGGGATGCCGCTGCGGCGATGAGGGCGGCGAGAACCTGCCGGCGGGTGGACTTACTCATCGACACTCCTCCGAACCAGCGGATGACACGTCTCTTTAGGGCCCGACGGGCCTCCGAGCGTGCCTGCACCGTTGCTTTCGGTATTCCCGCAGCCTGCGCGCCGTCCTCCGACAGAGCTGCGCGGCAGGTCAGCGCACTCATGCGGGGAAGACGACACAAAGCTTCCGCAACAGTGCGGAACCTTGTGCGCAGACCTGCGTGACGACAGTGTGCGGGCACCGAACCGTGATGTGGCACACCACGACCCATGGCCAAGGAGGCGACTTCCTGGGCTCGGCAACCTGCTCTCAACGCGCGCGAAGCGGCAGTACTAGGCTGCCCGCGGGTCGCGGGCTGGGTGGCTGATCCCTCTCCGGTATGCAGCGTCCCCTGACCACTAACCTCGCCGCCGTAAGCTGCCCGGTATGTGGCGCTCTCTCGTCCCTCGGTGTGCTGGCAGTAGTGGTCTGGACCGTGGCGCCATCGATCACCTTCGGGGACGCGGGCGAACTGCTGTCCGCCGTGGGTCAGAGGGGTATCGCCCATGCGCCCGGCTACCCACTGTGGGTGCTCCTGACCTGGGGCTGGAGCCAGGTCGTGCCCCTCGCCTCCCTGGCGGCGAGCGCCAACCTGCTCTCAGCCATCTGGCTGGGCTTCGCGGGCCTATTCCTGTTCATCTCACTACGCGAGCTGGTCCGCCACGACGTCACCGCCCTGCTACTCACGTGGGCCTTCTGCCTGACCCCTGTAGTCTGGGACCAGGCCACCCTAACCGAGGTGTACACCCTCGACATAGCCCTCCTGACGGCAGGGCTGGCGGGGGCGCTGCGGATGCGGAGAGGGCTGGAAGCGGGCCAAGCGGTGCGCTGGTGGTGGGCGCTGGGGCTGGGACTGCTCCTGGGGCTCGCCGTCACCCACCGGCCCTTCAACGCGCTCCTTCAACTGGGGCTGCTGCCGTTGTTCATCGGACAGCCTCGACGCCTATGGCTGAGATGGAGCGTGCTGGGAGCCTTCGTGGGCGGGTACCTGCTGTCTCAGTTGGTATGGCTGCATCTCCCGCTGCGGGCTGGGGCGTGGCCCCACCTGGATCAGGGAGCCGCGTACTGCTGGGCGAAGCCGAAGACCTGGGCTGACTTCAAGTTCACCATCTCAGCAGGCCCCTACCGCCGGTTCATGTGGGGCGCCCAGCCGCCTCTCTGGGGGACGATGCTCAGGGGAGACTGGCACCGCCTAGCAGCGGAGCTATCGCTTCCCGTCTGGGCGCTTGCCCTCGGCGGATGCGTCGTGGGGTGGCGTCCGGCGGGGACGCGCCTGGCGCCTTTCGCGTGGCTAGCGGTGGCCTCCCTCGGCTTCTTTTGGAACTACACGGCGATGGACCAGGAGGTGTTCTTCATCCCCGCCTACCTCGGGATAGTTGGGCTGGCGGGGGCCGGCCTGCACGGGATCGCCTTCCTCCTCGGTGATGCCCAGGAGCGGGGGAGGAAGGCGGTGGCGATCATCCTGTCAGTCCTTCTGGCCTGGCTGCTCGCCGAGACGCCGCGCACTTACAGGGAGGTGGATCGGAGCACCGAGTGGATGGCCGCTTACTACGCCGACCGGGCTATCGCCGCGTTAGGCAATCCCGCAACGGATCTCATCTGCGGTGATGAGCATGTCGTCGGCGACCATCGGATCTTCCCGCTCTACTACTGCCGCAATGTGGAGCAGAGCACCGAGCAACGGGTCTGGCTCGCCCCCGAACTGGATGACAACTCGTACCGCTACGTGCAGGAGTGGATGGGCGCCAGCGAGGAGGAGGTCGAGGGGTCCTTCCAGCAGGTCTTCCTGGAGCGCGAGCGCCACCTGGCTAGCCTGGCAGTGCGGGCTGGAGGGGTGTTCTCCGCGGGGGCGCGTTGGTACGAGGCGGCCGGGGCGCACCTTGAGACACGAGGCTGGGTCAGCCAAGTCACCGCCCATCCCGTGAATCTGGCCGAGGACGACCCCGCCACATATGAGGCGCTGGTCCGGGAGTGTCTCGCTTGGGCGCGGTGGTGCATGGCGGAGCACCCAACGGACCGTGGCGTCCGCGAGATGGCGATGGCGCCACTGCTGGAACTGAGCGACGAGCGGCTCCTCTATGGCGATCCGTGGGGGGCCTTCGGGCTCATCACTCTCGGTCGGGAGATCGCGCCGCATCACGACAGGCTTGTGATCCAGGAGTCGCGAATCCGCCGCGCGCTGGGCCAGCCCGAGTCGGCAGCGCGGCTCCTCGAACGACACCGGCGGCGCGTCTGGGACATCACGGTGCTGGTACCTCTGAACAAAGCCCTCGGGAACGCCCTCTACGAGGCGGGCGACGCCCGAGGCGCCATCGAGGCTTTCGAGCAGGCGTTCGCCTTCCGTGTTCCTCCCACGGAGAAGGAAGAACGACTGCGTTTGGCGGAGTGTTACCGCTCGCTGGGGCAAGACGAGCGGGCCGAGGCGGCGCTGAAGCCTCTGCGTGACCTCGGCCTCCCATAGCCCCGAGGAGGGTGATGGGAGTGTATCGTTCGCACTGGGCCGGCCTTGCCATGGTAGGGGCGCTGCTGGCGTCGTCGGGGCAGGCTCAGATGGATCTGGTGGCTTCCTGGGGCTTCGACGAGCAATCTGGCCCGGCCGTTGGTGACGGGGCCCTGGCCGTGGAAGTCCCAGTGGCCGATGGTCTCCGGGCCGGTGAAGGGCAGAACCGCTGGCTGCGCTTCTCCGAAGACTCGGAAGCCATCACGTGGCCGGGATCCTCGGCCTGGGCATTCGATAGCGAGAGTAGCTTCACGATCGAGTTCCTCATGCGCACCGTGCAGCGGAGCTTCGCAACACTGCTGATGACGAAGACGGCACCCGGGGGTGAGGTCAGTTGGAGCGTCGTGATCGGCCGCGATCCCGGGCACCTGTCCTTCGAGCTGTGGTCGTGGCGCCGGGTGAAGCTGGGAAGCGCAGGCGCGGTGAACGACGGTGAATGGCACCGTGTCCGCGCGGGCCACGACGCCGAGTTGGCGCTCGCGTGGGTGGAGATCGACGGCGAACTGCGAGCCCTCGCTCAGCCCGGCCCCGGGGGCCCCTCCGAAGTACAACTCCGTGCCGGCAACAACCTGGACACCCACCAGCCCTATGTGGGCGATCTCGACAACCTGAGCATCTGGCGCGGCACACCGCCCGAGGTGTTGGCCGCAGTTAGGGAGGCACAGGCAATGGAGGTTCTGTCACCCCAGTCCATGCGAGACCAGTACGCATCCTACCTAACGCGGATCGCCCAGCCTAGACCCTGGAGGCCCGCAGACCTGACTGCGTGGAAAGCGCGACGCGATGAGATCCGCGAGAGAGTGCTGGATGACCTGGGCCTATGGCCGCTGCCCAGCCGTGGGCCGGTGAATGTCCACTGGGGGCGCCGCATGGAGCGGGAGGGCTACACCGTCCAGCGCCTCTACTGGGAGTCTTGGCCGGGCTACTGGGCGGCAGGGTACCTCTATCGGCCCGACCATATCGAGGGCAGAGCTTGCGCCGTGCTGAACCCCCACGGCCATTGGGAGAACGGGAACCGCCACCCCATTGTGCAGGCCCGCCTCGTGAACCTGGCGCTCCGGGGGTACGTCTGCCTGGCTCCCGACAGCGTGCATCTCTACGACTGGGAGCGGGGGATCATGCCCCAGACCGTCATGACGTGGAACAACATCCGCGCCATCGACCTGCTGCAATCCCTCCCCTTCGTTGACCCCGATAGGATAGGCAGCGCCGGCGTATCCGGAGGGGCCCAGCAGACCTTCTACCTCATGGCGGTCGATGATCGGCTCAAGGCGGCAGTTCCCGTCTGCATGGTGTCCAAGTTCCGCACCATCCTGGACCCCTACGAGGTCCACTGCGACTGCAATCATGTGCCCGGGGTGGCAGCGGACACCGACGCTCCGGAGATGGCGGCCCGGATGGCGCCGGATCCGGCGCTCATCATCACCGTGACGGGCGACTGGACGGCGACCTTCCCCGCGGAGGATCTCCCCCAGGTCCAGGCTGTCTATGGGCTCTACGGGGCTCAGGAGAAGCTCTGGGCCACCCATCACGAGTCCGGCCACGACTACAACCAGGCCATGCGAGAGGAGACCTACCAGTTCATGGATCGGTGGCTCAGGGAGCTTCCCGACGCCGGCCCAGTGGCTGAGCTTGACGTGCCAGTCCCAACGGTCGAGGAGCTCAGCGCGCTGGACAGCCCTCCTGAGTCCGATGGGCTGGCGGCGATAGCGCGCGAGTTCGACCTGCGTCGAGGCGAGCAGTACACCCGACTGCGCTCACTCGGAACGATCCAGGCGTGTAACGAGCAGGTGCGAGGCAAGCTGCTGGCGTGGTCACGCGGCATGCTCGCCCCGCCGTCCGTCCCCGGGTCCACCCAGGTGACCGAGGGCCAGGTCGTGGGGCTCCGAACCAGGATGCTCAGCCTGGCCGTCGATCCGGACTTCAGCATTCCGGCGATGCTGATCGAGCCCGAGGGATCCACTGACCCCGGACCGGCGGTGGTTGTCGTGCATCCTGAGGGCAAGCGCTTGGCTTGGTCGAGTTCGCGCCGCGAGCTGCACCGCGTCGTAGCGGGCGGAGGCCGCGTGCTCCTGTTGGATCCGCGCTGGATGGGTGAGTGCGCCGGGGCCGGCCCGAAGCAGACGCTGAACATGAACGGGGTGATCCTCGGTTGCCCCGCCGCCGTGGAGGGCGCTCGCGACATGTTGGCCGCTGTAGCCTGGTTGCGCGCCCAGCCAGGGGTCGACCCGGCCCGAGTCTCGCTGCTCGCGTGGTCTGATGCCGGGGTTCTGGCGCTGATCGCCGCGGCGATGGACACGAACATCCAGGCCGTGGACGTGCGCGAACTCGGGCCGACCTACTCCGCGGGGCGCTCAGGGCCTCGGGCTCCCCACATCCTGTCTGTCGTGGACCTGCCCCATCTGGCGGCTATGGTCGCGCCCAGGCCCCTTTCGATCACTGGGGTTCCAGACCCGTTGCCCTACCGCATAACGAGGGATGTCTACCGCGAGGCCCAGGCGGCGGGGGCCGTGAGGGTTGAGCGCACAGCTCAGAGACCGGTACGTTAGAAGGGGCAGCTCTAGGAGCTGCCCCTTCTAGGACTAGAGCGGTTCTCGGAAGTTTTCTCTAGTTATTGAGGAGGTACTTTTGGATAGCGCCTGAATATGCATTTCATGCCTATGCCATTGATGCCCAATGCAGAGAACTGCACGCTTGCGGAACTGGATGTAGCGATCCGGTGCTCGAAGCGTCAGCAGGACGCTTTCCGTATGCAGGCGATCAAAGCGCTGCTGCTCGGTGTGACTCGCTCCGTCGTCGCGGAGCTGTTCGCCGTTACCGAACGCGCGGTCTACGACTGGATCGATCGGTTCAACGAGTCGGGCATTGACGGGCTGTTCGATAAGCCTCGAAGTGGCCGTCCTCGGAAGATCCCGCCCGAGGCGAACGCCCGTCTGGAGGAGGTAGTCAAGAAGCCCGAAGAGGCGGGCGAGGTCCACTGGACAGGCCGTAAGTTCCACGGCTATGTGCGAGAGGCGCTCGGGATAGAGATCGGCTATAGCACGGTGCAACGATGGCT